>CXWK01000361.1_pt1 | contig 175109 bp, 143 predicted proteins | sample 590851 | NCBI WGS metagenome assembly CXWK01 (sample SAMEA3498364, study PRJEB10139) | wastewater metagenome | biome: wastewater treatment plant; material: activated sludge | place: Denmark | collected 2014-08-01
CCGAGCGCGTGGGCACCGAGCCGCTCTCGGTGGTCCCGGTCACGTCGACCCGCCCGGTGGACGGCCCGGCCCGCCACCCCCTGCCCGCCAGCCCGCTCGACCCTGTGGCCGAGGTGTACGAGGCCCTGGTGCTGGGCACCCGCGACTACGTCGTCAAGAACGGCTTCACCGACGTGGTGATCGGGCTGTCGGGCGGCATCGACTCGTCGATCGTGGCCGCCATCGCCGCCGACGCGCTCGGCGCCGGGCACGTCCACGGCGTGCTCATGCCGTCACGCTTCTCGAGCGGGCACTCGGTCGACGACGCCGCGGCGCTGGCGGACGCGTTCGGCATCGAGCACCGCGTCATCCCGATCGAGCCGGCACACGCCGGGTTCGAGGCGATGCTGGCCGGGTCGTTCGCCGGGCTCGCCCCAGACCTCGCCGAGGAGAACCTGCAGTCCCGCATCCGTGGCACCACCCTCATGGCGCTGTCCAACAAGTTCGGGTGGCTGGTGCTGTCCACCAGCAACAAGAGCGAGGCGGCCGTCGGCTACGCCACGCTCTACGGCGACACCGTCGGCGGCTACGCGGTGATCAAGGACGTGCCCAAGCTGTTGGTCTACGACCTGTGCCGGCACCGCAACGAGCGGGCGCTCGCCGAGGGGGCGCCCGCGCCCGTGATCCCCGAGAACGTGCTGACCAAGCCCCCGTCGGCCGAGCTGCGGCCGGACCAGCGCGACGACCAGAGCCTGCCGCCCTACGACGTGCTGGTGCCCATCCTCGAGGAGTACGTGGAGAAGGACCGCACCGCCGCGCAGCTGGTCGCCGACGGGTTCGATCCGGCGCTCGTCGCCCGCGTCGCCCGCCTCGTCGACAGGGCCGAGTACAAGCGCCGCCAGTCACCGCCCGGACCCCGCGTCACCCGCAAGGCCTTCGGCAAGGACCGTCGCCTCCCCATCACCAACCGCTACTCGGGTTGACATCAGATTGGTGGGGAGGCAAAGGGTGGGGGTGCTGGCCCGGTTGGTGGACCGGCCGGTGTCAGCGACTAGTCGGGCGCGGATGGCGCGGGCGACGACGAGTTGGTCGAGGGCCTCGACGCCGCCGAGCTTCCGCCGCAAACCACGACCTGGGAGCCAAGCGCACCCGGCAGCGGGAGCGTTGGCCTGCTCGCGAGGAGTGTGGACCGTCGGTTGGCCCGTCCGATCGCCGATGGAGTTTGCATCGCTTCTCGAGGTCTGCCTAGAGTTTCCTCCGGAGCAGCTTGGTGGCGGCCGCAATTCTGGTCACGCCCCGCGGCGCCTGAAGACGACTGCGATGATCAAGCGCAGCCGAACCCAACTTGGAGGAAATCAATGAGGCGACACAAGCGTGTTGCGATGGTGACCGGTTTCGTGGGCGCATTGGTCGCTCTCGCACTTCCGTTCGCTGCCGCCACTCCTGCGTCGGCATCACCGCCGGCCAACCTGGTGACTATCACCAAGACGGTCAGCGGCGTGCCAACTCAGGCCGGAAACTACGAAGTAGAGGTCAGCTGTGACGACAATGTCGCGGCTACCCCAACTGACACCCAGACGGCGACGATCCCCCAGGCCGGTGGGTCTGCGACGCTCTCCTTCCCCGGCGAGTACGTCGACTGCGATGTGAGAGAGACCCAGACTCGGCTCGCCGACTCGACGACGATTCAGGCCACGAGCCCTGACCTCAACTCGGTCATCACCAACGCGACTCCCAACGACGCAACAACGGCTGGAGGCTTGAACATCCAGTGGACCGGGGCGCTTGTCGGCGGTCGAAGTGCCACGGTCTTCATTCAGAACAACTTCTTCGGATCCAACCCGAACAAGGTCAACGTGACGAAGGCGTTCACGGGCACCCTGCCGGCCGGCGTGTACGCCGAGATCACGGTGAACTGCAACGCCGCTGGCGTCTACCCGGTCACTTCCAACTTCACTGCGGTGTTCACGGCGAACGGTACGCAGGAGGTCAAGATCCCGAAGACCGACCTTGGTCCTTGCCTGGTCACTGAGCCGGTTCTCTCCCCGACCACTGGGCTGCAGTCGCAGACGATGAACCAGCCAGGTGGCGTTCCCGGACAGCCCCTCGGGCTCGGGCTCGGTAGCTTCCTTCCCGGCGGCGGCACGGCCAACAATGCGAAGAGTGTGACGGTCACGAACCGTTACCTCGACCTGTCCACCAACCACATCGTCGTGACCAAGCGTGTCCGCGGTGACGTTCCGCTCGCCATACCGCACTTCGTCGTGAACGTCACGTGCAGCAACGCCGTGGGCGACCCCGCGAACGTGCCGCCAACCGACGTGCAGAACTTCGCATTCCCGGTTGCCGGTGGTACGCACACCTTCGACGTGTCGAAGGACTACCGCAGCTGCACGATTGCGGAAACCCCCAACCAGGGTCCTCCGGCTGGCGTTCCTGGAACCAACTACCAGGCCACGATCTCCGCAGCCGACGGGACGCTCAACAGCGTTGGCCCGGCTGACGTGCGGGTGACATTCGCCACGGGTAACAACCACACGGCCAACGTCACGGTCACCAACCGGTTCCCCGACCCGACTCCGAGCAACGTCATCAGGGTCCGAAAGGTGGTCGACGGGACCGCACCTGCGGGAGCGCTGTTTGTTGTGCAGGCGACGTGCTCCAACACCGGTGCCACCGTCCACTCGCTTCTCTTCGGAAACGGGCTGCCCGAGAACCAGGAGATCAAGATCCCGCAGGGTGCAGGTAGTGACACCTGCACGCTCCGCGAGTCGAGCAGTGGTGGCGCAGTAGCGACGACCTACGCAGGTCAGGCCGACAGCCCGACCTCCGTTGTCACCGCAACGCAGAATCCCGGCGGCAGGGTCGACATCACATGGCCCACCGCGGCGGCCGCGAGTGCGAGTGGTGACGAAGTTGGAGTTACGGTCACCAACCGCTTCACGGGTCCGAAGCCGCCCCTTGTGGCGAACACTCTGGTGGTCAAGAAGAAGATCCGGGGCGACGGTCCCACCCCGCCGAGCTTCACCATCCGGGTGCGTTGCTCCGGTGCTGGCATCACCGACGAGTGGAACCTGACCTTCACCAGCCAGGTGCTTCAGACCCTCTCGGTGCCCGCCACCCGGAACAGCTGTGTGGTAAAGGAGTTGAACGCACCCGCTGATGCGGCCGTCACGTACGAGGCCAAGTCGACGACTGCGGACGCGACTGCTGGGCCACGATCGGGCCGGATCGAGTTCGGCACCACCGGTGGCGAGGCTGGCAGGGTCAACGTGATCAACCGATTCCCGGGTGCTTGTGCCCCAGGAGTGAAGTACTGCTAGGCGGTTGAAGCACTTCCACCCACGCAAGTAGTAGCAGTTGAAGGACCCCCACAAGGCCAAGCCTTGTGGGGGTCCTTCAACGTGTGGGGATTCGTTTTCTTCGGGCTTCGGGGGGCTGTTGAGCGGGGTTACTGCGGGCGGGGGGATCCTGATCGGGGCGGTGGCGTACGCGTTGTTTTCTCGGGGGGCGTTCTACGGTCCCCAGTTCAAGGTGTTCTTCGTGTTGTGTGTGGTTGGGTTGGGTTTGGAGTCGGCTCGTCGGTTGCGGTTCGGTGAGGCGCGTCTCGCGGTTCCGTTGGGTTTCGGTGCGGTCATGTTGGCGGGGTCGCTGGTTGCTGCTGTGGGGGCGGGGTCGTTGGGTGACGGCCTGCCAACGTTCGGTGTGGTGGTGGCGGTGACTGCGGCGTTGGTGGTGGGGAGCGCGGAGCGTGGTTTGTCTCGGGGGCTGGTGGATGGATTGTTGTTGTGTGCTCTGCTGGTGGCGGGGTCGGCTTGGGTCGGGGTGGCGTTCCATTTTGGGCCGTGGGGGCTGGTGGTCGAGGGCTTGTGGCGGGGTGCTTCGGTGATCACGTACACGAACGCGGCCGCCGCGTTCGTGGGGATGATGTTGGTGGTCGCGACGGGCCGGTTGGTTTGTGTCCCTTCTCGTTCGGGACGGCTTGTTGTGTGGGGTCTGGCGGTGGGGTTGACGGTGACGATGAGTCGGGCGGCGGCGGCGGCGGTTGTGGTGGGTTTGGTTGTGGTGGCTGTTGGTGCGGGGTGGCGGCGCACTCTTCGGGCGTTGTTGACGGTCGCTCCGGGGGTGGTTGTCGCGGTTGGCGGTTTGGTCCCGGGGCTTCTCGCGGGTTCGTCGGCGCGTCCGTTGGTGGCGGTGGTGTCGCTCGAGGTGGGTTTGGCCGCGGTGTGGTTGACCATCGCAGCTAGAAAGGCGGCGGCGGTGTGTGTGGTGGCGGTGTGCGTTCTGGTGGTCGGTGTCGGTGGGACAGGGCGGGTCTTCGACGAGTTGGTGCGGACACGGTTCGTGGCGGGTTCTGAGGATCGCGGCGGAGAGTGGGGTGCGGCTGTAGGCGAGTTCGTCGACCGTCCGCTCACGGGGCAGGGTCCGGGCCGAGCGACGTTCGTGTGGCGGGCCTCCGACGGCCGCTGGTTGCGGGCGAGGTTCGCGCACAACGAGTACCTGGAGCTGGCCGCGACCCACGGGTTGGTGGGTCTGGTGGCTCTTGTCGCGGCCGTCGCTCTGGTTGTCTATGGGGGCATGCAACGCAGAACGCTGTCCGGGGGCGGGTTGTTCACGGTTGACGGCGATCGGGTCGGCGCGGCCGGCGGTTTGGTCGTCTTCGGGGTGCACAGCGCGTTCGACTTTTTGTGGCATGTCCCGCTGCTACCGGTCGTCGCCGGATTGCTGGCCGGGTTCCTGCTCGCCCCGGGGCGACCCAACCAGATGGGCCCGTCGAGCGGCCACCCGGATGCCTCTCTGGGTTCTGTTCCGGGCACGGGGTTAGTGTCCGACGACACGCACCCGCCGATCGTGAAAGGCAACTGATGACGATGTCTGGGTCTGGGTGGGATGGGGTGTGGCGTTCGTCGTTCGCCCAGGTCGGCGCCGCTGTTGTTTTCGGGTTGGTGGTGTCGTTGTTGGGGCCGTCGGTCATCGGGGCGCTCGGTACCGAGTCGACACCTTCTGAGGTCTGCAATGTTGCCGGGTCGACGGGTGTGTCGGGCACGGTGACCGAGTCGGGTTCGGGGTCGCCGGTGGCGGGGGCGTGGGTGGCGGTGTTACGGACTTCTGATTTTTCGATCGCGGGGGGCGGCATCGCGAACGGGTCTGGCGACTTCGCTGCTGGGGTCCCCGCGGGGTCGTACTACCTCTATGTGATCGACCCGGTGGGGGCGCACACAGCGGGGTTCCACGGTCCGCCGACCACCGTGGCGGTGACCGCAGGGAACACTGTCGATGCTGATCCGGTGATGGCCTCGACGAGGGGTTTGGTGACCGCGACGGTGACCGAGACCGGAACGGGCACCCCGATCGCGGGGGTGTGGGGGGTGGCGTTGTCGGCCTCGGCGGCGAACACCGGCGCGACCGAGGCCGCGGTGGCGGCGAACGGGTCGGGCCAGTTGACCCTGCCAGGGTTGCGGGCCGGGAACCATTTCGTGGGCTACATCGACCCGACGGGGGCGCACGGCACACGGTTCTTCCCGAACTCGCCGACCGTTCCTGGTGCCACCCCGGTGGCGGTGACCGCCGGGAACGCCTCCGCCGCCAACGCGTCGCTGCCCGCTCAGACCCTGGTCGGGACCGGGTCGACCATCACGGGCACCGTCACCGAACAAGGCACCAACACCCCGCTCGCCAACGGGAGGGTGCTCGCCCTACGGGCCGCTGACTACCAGATCGTGCGCGCCGCAGCAACGAACGCGTCGGGCCAGTACAGCCTGGACTTGGCCGCGGGTGCCTACAAGCTGGCGTTCCTCGACGCCACCGGGCTGCACGACATGGAGTGGTACGACAACCTGCCGTCTACCGGGTTGGCGTCGGCCGTGTCGGTGACCGCCCCGGGCGTGGCGAACGGGGCGCTGAACGCCAACACCGGCACCATGGCCGGGACGATCACCGACGACACCACCACCGCCCCGATCGGATGCGCGTGGGTGATCGCGATCGGCCCGACCGGCATCGCCGGAGGCGCGGTCACGAACCCTGACGGCACCTACACGATCGCCGGGCTGGCCCCCGGGACGTATCGGGCCACGTTCGTCGACCCGGTCGGCGGCCGCACCCAGGAGTACTGGAACAACAGCCCCACCTACCCCGGCGCCACCACTTTCAACGTCACCGCTGCCAGCGTCGCCACGATCAGCGCCGCCCTTGGCTACACGCCCCCACCGAACGACGCGTTCGCGAATGCTCAGGTGATCACGGGGGCCACCGGGACCGTGTCGGGCACCAACCGGGGGGCCACGAAGGAGACCGGCGAACCGAACCACGGCGGCTACACGGGCGGCAGATCGGTCTGGTACCGGTGGACCGCCCCCTCCACGGGCACCTTCAGGTTCGACACGTGCAGCAGCAACTTCGGCACGGTCCTCGCCGCGTACACCGGCACGACCGTGAACGCGCTGACCGCCATCGACGGCAACCAGGGTGGTTGTGGAGATGGGGGTAGCGAGGTCTCGTTCCCGGCCACGACCGGGGTCACCTACCGCATCGCGGTCGACGGGTACGACGCCGCCCAGACCGGCGTTCTCGCATTGAGTTGGGCGCCGATCGCGCCGCCTCCGTCGTTCCTGAGCGCGTGGGGCGAGTCCCTCGGCGGCGGCCAGTTCGACAACCCGTACGGGACGGCGGTCGACTCGTCGGGCAACGTCTACGTGGCCGATGTGGGCAACAACCGCGTCCAGAAGTTCACCTCGACAGGCACGTTCATCACCGAGTGGGGCACCCTCGGTCACGGCAACGGCCAGTTCGACGCCCCGTGGGGGATCGCGGTCGACCAGTCTTCCGGGAACGTCTACGTCAGCGAACTGTGGAATTCCCGGGTGCAGAAGTTCTCGTCGACGGGCACCTACCTCGCCCAGTTCGGCACCTACGGCGATGGGAACGGCCAGTTCCACCGGCCGCGTGGAGTTGCGGTCGATGCCTCAGGCAACGTGTACGTCGCTGACGACATCAACAACCGCATCCAGAAGTTCTCGTCGACAGGCACCTACCTCGCCCAGTGGGGCACCCAAGGCGGCGGCAACGGCCAGTTCAGCGGTGCGCTCGGCGTCGCGGTCGACCAGTCTTCCGGAAACGTGTACGTCACTGACAATGACGGCTCTTTCTCCTACACACGGGTGCAGAGGTTCTCGTCGACGGGCACCTACGCCAACGAATGGACGATCTCCTACGGCGCCGGTAGCGGCGGCGGGGTTGCGGTCGATGCGTCAGGCAACGTGTACCTCTCTTCGAGCGAGTACCGGTTCTCTGGCGGGTCGAGCTTCTGGGACGGCAGGGTCTACAAGTTCACCTCCACAGGCGCGCCCGTCACCGACTGGAGCATTCCTAGTGGATCCAGCGGATCCATCGGTGAGCTTGGGGTCGCCGTCGACCAGTCCTCAGGGAACGTCTACGTCACCGACAATGAAAACGACCGGGTCGTGAAGTCCGACTCGACGGGCACCAACCTCGCCCAATGGGGTACCGGCCCCAACGCCGACGGCAAGTTGAAGTCCCCGCATGGAGTTGCGGTCAACCAGTCATCGGGAGACGTGTACGTCGCCGACACGGGCAACAACCGAATCCAGCGGTTCTCCTCCACCGGAACCTACCTCGGCAAATGGGGCACCAACGGGACCGGCAACGGCGTATTGGAAGGGGTCGACCATGTCGCGGTCAACTCGACCTCCGGCGACGTGTACGCGACCGACCAGGGCGGCGACCTGGTCCAGAGGTTCTCCTCCACCGGCACCTATCTGGGTCAGTGGGGCACCAACGGGACCGGCAACGGCGAGTTCCACAGCGCGAACGGGATGGCCGTCGACGCCTCCGGCAACGTGTACGTCGCCGACGGCTTCAACGACCGGGTTCAGAAGTTCTCGTCGATCGGCACCTATCTGGGCCAGTGGGGCACCACCGGCACCGGCAACGGTCAGTTCGACGGCCCGGTCGAGATCGCGGTCGACCCTTCCACCGGCAACGTCTACGTCGCCGAAGCTGGAAGCTACCGGGTACAGAAGTTCACCTCGACGGGTACCTATCTCAGCCAATGGGATAGCGGCGAAGGTGGTGGCGGGATGGCCGTCGACGCCTCCGGCAACGTCTACGTCGTCGACCTCTACGCGCCGCGGGTCCGGAAGTTCTCTTCGACGGGCACCCTCCTCACCCTGTGGGGAAGCTACGGTTCGGCCAACGGCCAGTTCCAGTATCCGAACGGGGTCGCGGTCGGCCCCTCCGGCAACGTCTATGTCGCCGACGGCGGCAACAACCGCATCCAACGCTTCGGGTAGAGCCAGCGCGCCACGCCCGTCCACACCGCCGCCACCTTCGGGTCGATCGGAGCGCGGGGCGTGGTCCCATCAACGCCGAGCCCGCCTTCTCGGGCACCAGACGTTTCTCGGGCACGAGGTAGCGCCGATGGCAACCTGCCGAGGAGCGATCCCCGCCAGGGAGCAACCGCCGTCACGGTGAGACCGTCCTGCTTTGTTGTTCAGTGGACCCGGGAATAGACGATCTTGGCTGTGTCCTTGCGGGTGGTGTCGGCTGTAGAGGTAGCGGTGAAGCGGCGGGTCAGTGTGGCGTTGATCGGCGCCGCGTTCGTGAGGGTGGCCACGACCTTGATGTTCTGGGCGGCTCCCGGGGCGAGGCTGGCGGTCAGATAGGTCCCGGCGACCACTCGGCTGGTGATGTCGGTACCCCTGGTGAGGTACCGGATGGTCAGGCCCGCGCTTGAGGCGCTGGCCTTGACGCTGAGCCGCTGAGGTGACGTGCCGTCGTTCTGGACTGACATGCGGTTTGTGAGCACCGAGCCGGCACCACCGTTCCAGTTGGCGGTCTGACCGGTACCCGTCGTGTTGTAGATGTCGTCGCCGACGAGGTCGGAGCCGAACCTGAGTCGCACGTCGGGCTGTGGGCCGTCGGGACTGAAGGCGGTGACCTGGTAGGAGAAGGTGCGGGGGTTGCCGTCGATGAGCACTTGTGACACCGAGACCTGGTACACGTCGTTCGGGTGCGGGGTTCCCCTCGGCTCCCAGACCAGGGTGTTCTCGCCGTACCCGTCGTGGGGACGGTGTTGGACGAGCGTGGTCGGCGAGCCGTTCTTGGTCATCGTGACCGTCGCGTTGGCGAAGTCGGCCCCCGGGTAGCTGAACGACCAGCGAGGGAAGACCAACTCGTCGGGGACGTAGCCTGGGGGCGGCCAGGCCACGTACTCCTCCCGCGTCGCCGGTCGAGAGTCCCAGATGTGCGAATCAACGACCCACAAGGCGTTTGATCCCCAACGGCTGTTGGAACCTGGGATGTCGCCCGTGCCCATCTGTTGGGTCTGCGGGAACAAGACCCAACGCCGGTGGCCGACCGGAGCGTTGCTCGCTCCGGGATCGAGCATGTATCCGGTGACGGCCGCCGCCCCGAGCACCCGAAGATAGAGGTTCGAATGGCCCGCCCCCTCCTGGCCGTCGCTGCTGAAGCAGTCCCAGTCCGCCGGTGGGCTGTGCGAAAGGGCCTGGTTGGCTGACATCATCAGGGCCGCGGCCTGAGCTTTGGTGTTGTAGGTCGAGTCGAAGGTGATGTCGTCGCCCACCCCGGCCATGGCCCGGAAGTAGTTGATCCGGTTCAACACGCCCTGCTGGAACTGCAGCGATGTCGACCCCGGCGCGCAGGTGCTGGTCGAGCCCCCCGTCCAGCCAATGGCGCCATCGTTCGTGGCCTGGTAGAGCTGATCCCAGAGTTGCTGCGAAGCCTCGCGGGTCCCGGGCGAGAACCCCGACCCGCGTTCCCCGGCGCCAGTCGTCGACGGGCGTGAAGGGCCCGGGGCGGCTTCCCCGGTTGGCCGCACGGGCGGCGTCGACCCACCGTCGGCTTCAGGCGCGCCGTCGCCACCGGCCGGTGCAGGCTCGGCTTGGGTCTGTGCCGAGGCTTGGGAAGACGCGGTGCCCGACTGCGTGATGGTCGACCATGGCGAGTTCCCTGCAGGCGCGGTACCGGTCCCAGCCGCCAGCGTGAGTGTCGACGCCACCAACGCCGACACCACGAACCGCGCCACACCCGCCCAAAGCCTTGCCGCCGACGTCATGGGCCGACCGTAGTGCGGAGCCGGAGCCTCACCCACCTGAGGGCCTCGCCGACGAGGTGATCGGCGGGGCCGGGGTGCGGCCGGTCGACCGTCCTGGGATCCTGCCGCGGGTCCCGAAGGCCGCCGCGGAGGAGGGGTGGGTGGTTGTGGTGCCCGGGACCTGATCTGGTCGGACTGGCTCCTCTCGACGCCGTGAGAGTCGCCGACGACCTGAAGATGGCCCGGGTTCCCTGGTGGCGGTGGCGGCCAGCTTGACGTAGCGGCCGCAGCGAACGACCGGCGGTTGTGGCCCCGGTCGGAGCCGGGTCGGTAGTGTCGGCTTCAGGTCCGTGGTCCGGTTGGCGGGTCCGGCCGGGAGGTGGTTCCTGTGGGTTGTGGTCGCGGTCGGGGCGGTCTCGGAGTGGTTGCGGTGCTGTTGGTGGTGGCGTTGACGGCGGGGTCCGCAGGGGCGGTTTCGGCGCTGCCCGCGTCCCCTCCCGAAGGAAGCGGTGAGGTTGACGGTGCCGGCCCCGACGTGGGCGCGCCGGTTGGGGGCGGACACCTGTCGGGACAGTCAGGTGCGGTGTCGGCGACCGTCGATGGCTCTGCTGTCCCGCCGGTCGGGGTGTCACCGGCTGCTGGTGTCGAGGCTGCTTGCGCAGCGGGTACGGGTCGGTCGTTGTCGGGGACGCTTCGGGGTGTCGACGGCCGGTATGTGAACGCGATCATCAGTGTGGTGTTGACGACGGGCGACCAGACCCAACTCCTCGGGATGGATGGCTGCGCGGCGCCGCCGAGCGGTTACGCCGTCCAGGTGCACCTGAACCGTGGTGTGGGCGCCGGCGGTGCCACTTCGGGTGAACAGGAGTGGCGCGTCGATGGCCTCCCGGCCAACGCCACCAAGTTCACCTTCGAGGTGTATCCGTGGAACAACTCACCGAGCGGCGCGACGTGGGCGCCCTACGGCGGGATCGCGAAACGAAACATCCAGATCGGCGCGGCAGGCGTGGCGGGCATGGTGTTGCGTTTGCCGTTGGTGTGCGGTCAGCCGGGCGGGACGACCGGCGCGATCAGGGTCACGAACTTCGTGAACGGGTCGCCGTCGGGCAACATCACCAACCCGTTGGCGCTCACCGAGGACACGTCACGGACGGGGATCCAGGGGTTCCGGTCGATCGAGACCGACCCGCCGGCATCGACGACGTCGGTGGTGCTCGATGCGTTGGCGCCCGACCAGCGCTACAGCGGCTATGTCCAGTCGTCAGGGCGCACCGTCTACTACTCGGGTGTGGGTGTGCGTACCTGTAAGGAGACCCCGGTGTGGTTGTGGAGCGGGACCCGACCCCCCGTCGGGCCGCCCCGGTGGTCGTGGCTGCCCGTGGCGGTCGGCGGTGTCTACTACCCGGTCTCGGGGGACTTCAACGGCGACGGGAAGGACGACATCTTGTGGTACGACCCGAACGGGGCCGACCGCCTGTGGTTGTCCACCGGGACCGGGAACGGGTTCGCGGACCGGGCCGTGACCGCGGCAGGCGGTTACCGGCCGGTCGCGGGCGACTGGAACGGCGACGGGATCGACGATGTCTTCTGGTACCGGCCCGGCCCGGCCGGCGACCGGGTGTGGACCTTCCAGGCGGGCGGCGGGCACACAACCGCTGCCGCCGCTGCCGGGGGCGCCTCGACCACCTGGCCGGTCGCCGGCGACTTCGACGGCAACGGCTTCGACGACATCGTCTTCTACACGCCCGGGTCCACCAGCACCGTCTGGCGCCACGACGCCAACGGCCACACCACCAGAGCGGTGACCACCGGGGCCGGGTACACGGTGCGTTCGGGCGACGTGAACGGGGACAACCGCGACGACCTCGTCTGGCACCACCCCGGCACCGGTACGGTCCGCCTCTGGTTCGGACGCCACAACGGGTCCTTCGCGTCGCGCACCGATTCCACCGGGATCGCCCCCTACCAGCCGATCGTCGGTGACTTCTCCGGCGACCTCCGCTCCGATGTGATCTGGTACCTACCCGGCAGCGGCGCCGACCGCTACTGGGCGGGCCGGGCAGACACCACCCCCTACTTCTCCAAGGAAGGCAACGACCTGGCCGTCAACGGCAACTTCCAGCCCATCGTCGGGGACTGGAACGGAGACGGCACCCAGGACATCTTCTGGTACGGGCCCGGGCGCGAACCCGACGCTGTGTGGCGCTCGAACCAACTCGCCTGGAACATCTTCCCCGCCCCCTGACAGTGACACGCGACAGAACCATTGGGGTGGGCGGTGGGGGCGCTCAGTCAGGTGGTTGTTTGCGTGTGGGTGTGGGGTGTGGGTTAGTGTTCTTCGATGCGATCAAGAGAGAAGTTCCGTTCGGGTGTGGTCCGGTTGGCGGTGTTGGCGTTGTTGGCGTCGACGCTGATGGTGGTGGCGGGGATCGGTCCTGCTTCTGCTGCGACGGGCGAGATCACCGGTACTGTCACCGATGCTGCTACCGCGGCCGACCTTGCCGGTATCTGCGTCTACGCCACCGGCCCTGACTTCAGGTCCGATGTCACCGACGTGAACGGGGACTACTCGATCGGGGGCCTTGATGACGGTGATTACACCGTCTATTTCGAGGACTGCCTCGACATCGGCGATTTCGCTTCCGAGGTCTTCAATGGTGTCGCCAGCTTCTCGTTGGCGACACCAGTGACGGTCGCCGGTGGCGGTACCACCACGGGTATCGATGCCGATCTCGACGCGGCCGGCCACCTCGAGGGCACGGTGACCGCTGATGCCGGCGGCGCCCCCCTCGAAAACATCTGCGTCTTCGCCTGGAGCGACAACAACGGCTTCAGCGGGTTCGACGTGACGGACGCGGCGGGGAACTACGACATCGGCGGTCTGCCCACCGACAGCTACAACGTCGAGTTCTACGACTTCGGATCTTGCGGCGGCACGGGCGACTTCCTCGAGGAGTACTTCGACGACACCCGCGACTACTCTGCGGCGCTCCCGGTGGGGGTCGTGTCGGGTGCGGCTACCAGCGGGGTCGACGCGGGCCTCGCGGAGGCTGCTCATGTCACGGGCACGGTTCGTGCGCAGAGCGGCGTGCCGCTCGCCGATATCTGCGTGTCGGTCTCGGAGATCGCGGACCCGCCGGTCACCTTCGAGGGCGGCTTCGATTACACGGACGCGCAGGGGAACTACGACATCGGCGGGCTGCCGGCGGACAGTTACAAGGTTGCTTTCTCTGATTGCAACAACACGGGCCCGTTCGTGTCGGAGTTCTACAACGACACGGTCAACGAGGCGGCGGCGACGCCGGTGAACTTGAACGCGGGCGATACGCGTTCGGGTGTGAACGCGTGGCTGGTGTTCGTGCCGGCGGTGCCGACCCATCCGCGGGACACGACGGCTCCGACGGTGGATCTGCGTACCCCGCCGTCGGCGGCGGTGTACACGTTGAACGATGTCGTCGCTGCCGATTTCTCGTGTGCTGACGAGGCGGGCGGTTCCGGGCTCGGTAGTTGTGTCGGGACGGTGGCCGACGGCGCCCCGATCGACACGGCGACGGCGGGTTCGCGCACCTTCACGGTGACCGCGACCGACGGCGCCGCGAACATCACGACGGTGACTCACACCTACACGGTGGATGCGACGCCGCCTCCGCCGGCGCCGACGTGTCACGGCGAGGTCGTGACGGTCGATTTGGCGGCGGGTGATTCGCCGACCGACGAAGCGGACGTGATCAAGGGCACGTCGGCGGGTGAGGTCATCGCGGCGTTGGGCGGCGACGACGTGGTGTGTGCCGGCGGTGGCGACGATGTCGTCACCGGCGGTGCGGGCGGCGACGTCGTCCGGGGCGGTTCTGGCGATGACCGGTTGAAGGGCCAGGCCGGCGACGACGAGCTCCGGGGCGGTCCCGGTATCGACAACTGCCGGGGTGGTGGCGGCACCGACACCGCGTTCTCGTGCGAGACCGTGGTCGGGGTCCCCTGACCTGAACTGGCGTCCCCTGTCCCCCCGGGTGCCCACGGTTGTGTTCTGACCGGGCCCGGGGGGCGGGGGGCCGGTTGTGTTCGATGATCCGAGGGCTACCCGCAGGGCGGGTGGCCCTCGGCCCGTTTTCGGGGTCGACGCGCACGGCCACGCCGGGGGCACACGCGGGAACGGCCACCGGGGTCGCGGATCACGCCGAGGCCGCTGCTCCCACCGGGAGCGTCGGCGCAGAGCTGCTGGTCGGTGTTGGCGCGACGGCCGACCGGGCGGGTCGCGGCGCTCAACACGCGACGGTGGGTGCTTCTGGGTGGGCGTGTGGTTGTTTGCGTGTGGGTGTGGGGTGTGGGTTAGTGTTCTTGAATGCGATCAAGAGAGAAGTTCCGTTCGGGTGTGGTCCGGTTGGCGGTGTTGGCGTTGTTGGCGTCGACGCTGATGGTGGTGGCGGGGATCGGTCCTGCTTCTGCTGCGACGGGCGAGATCACCGGCACTGTCACCGATGCTGCTACCGCGGCCGACCTTGCCGGTATCTGCGTGTCCGCCAACGGCCCGAACGGCGGCGGGTTCGATTACACCGACGCGGCCGGGGTCTACTCGATCGGGGGCCTTGATGACGGTGATTACACCGTCTATTTCGAGGACTGCCTCGACATCGGCGATTTCGCTTCCGAGGTCTACAACGGTGTCGCCAACTTCTTCTTGGCGACACCGGTGACGGTCGCCGGTGGCGTCCCCACCACGGGCATCGACGCCGATCTCGACGCGGCCGGCCACATCGAGGGCACGGTGACCGCTGATGCCGGCGGCGCTCCCCTCGCGGACATCTGCGTGAGCGCCTGGAGCGACAACAACGGTTTCAGCGGGTCCGACGTGACGGACGCGGCGGGGAACTACGACATCGGCGGGCTGCCGACCGACAGCTACACCGTCGAGTTCTACGACTACGGATGGTGCGGCGGCACGGGCGACTTCCTCTACGAGTTCTTTGACGACACCCGCGACTACTCTGCGTCGAACAGTGTGGGTGTCGTGTCGGGTGCGGCTACCACGGGGGTCGACGCGGGCCTCGCGGAGGCTGCTCATGTCACGGGCACGGTTCGTGCGCAGAGCGGCGTGCCGCTCGCCGATATCTGCGTGTCGGCTTTCGACACGGCCACCGGGGGGAACACCTCCGGCGGCTACGACGAGACGGACGCGCAGGGGAACTACGACATCGACAACTTGCCGGCGGACAGTTACACGGTTGCTTTCTCTGATTGCAACAACACGGGCCCGTTCGTGTCGGAGTTCTACAACGACACGGTCAACGAGGCGTTGGCGACGCCGGTGAACTTGAACGCAGGCGACACGCGTTCGGGTGTGAACGCGTGGCTGGTGTTCGTGCCGGCGGTGCCGACCCATCCGCGGGACACGACGGCTCCGACGGTGGATCTGCGTACCCCGCCGTCGGCGGCGGTGTACACGTTGAACGATGTCGTCGCTGCCGATTTCTCGTGTGCTGACGAGGCGGGCGGTTCCGGGCTCGCTAGTTGTGTCGGGACGGTGGCCAACGGCGCCCCGATCGACACGGCGACGGCGGGTTCGCGCACCTTCACGGTGACCGCGACCGACGGCGCCGCGAACATCACGACGGTGACTCACACCTACACGGTGGATGCGACGCCGCCTCCGCCGGCGCCGACGTGTCACGGCGAGGTCGTGACGGTCGATTTGGCGGCGGGTGATTCGCCGACCGACGAAGCGGACGTGATCAAGGGCACGTCGGCGGGTGAGGTCATCGCGGCGTTGGGCGGCGACGACGTGGTGTGTGCCGGCGGTGGCGACGATGTCGTCACCGGCGGTGCGGGCGGCGACGTCGTCCGGGGCGGTTCTGGCGATGACCGGTTGAAGGGCCAGGCCGGCGACGACGAGCTCCGGGGCGGTCCCGGTATCGACAACTGCCGGGGTGGTGGCGGCACCGACACCGCGTTCTCGTGCGAGACCGTGGTCGGGGTCCCCTGACCTGAACTGGCGTCCCCTGCCCCCCGGTTGCCCACGGTTGTGTTCTGACCGGGCCCGGGGGGCGGGGGGCCGGTTGTGTTCGATGATCCGAGGGCTACCCGCAGGGCGGGTGGCCCTCGGCCCGTTTTCGGGGTCGACGCGCACGGGGACACGCCGGGTCGCGGCCACGCCGGAAACGTCGGCGCTGTACTGCTGGTCAGCCCAGCGCGGCGGTGCGCCAGTTACACCGACGACATCTGGATGGTGGACTCCGCCCCCCGTCGAGTACGGCCGATCGCGGAAGACCGCGAAACGATCGGACCTGGCCGGCTGGGCCACCCACGGGTACTGCGCCAGTCGCTCCCCCTACCTCTGGGGATGCGCCTCCACCCCTGTGTCACCACCCCATCAGGGCTGCCTGGTCGCGTTCGTCTTGCTGGCGCCAAGACCGACGAAGGTGAGGTCGCGGCCGGCATCACCATTTCGTCCGCCCCGCCATACGCAATGATGAGCCCGCCCGCTTGCTGTTCGCCTACGACCACACTGACATCCTGTTGGAGTCAATGAGAGGGCTTCTCAGTTAGAGGGCTGGGTCGCCGCGGCCTCGTTGAGCACGGCGGTGCAGTCGTTGAGGCGCTGGGCCTCGTCGGGGTACTGGTCGAGCAGGTTCACGGCGGACTCTGCGAGCTGGGCCGCCGTCTCGTTATTGGCGGCAACGGCCTCGGCGTCGATGTTCTGCCGGTTCTCAAGGACGTCACGGATCTGGGTGGCCAGCTCTTCGGCGTCGGCGCAGTAGGCGGCGACCTCGGGGCTTTCCTCGGTGGTCGTGTCACCTGCGCCGCCGCCGGTGGTCTCGGTGGTGTCGCCTCCCTGGCCGCCGCCCGACGACTCGGCCGTCGTGGTGGTGGCATCGCCGCCGCCACCCCCGCCATCGTCGTCGCTGCTGCACGCCCCGGCGACGCCGGTGAGCAACAGCGAGACAGCCAAGATCGAGAGTCCTCTACGCATTGTGTTCCTTCCATTCGACGAAGGGGCAGAGAGCCCCATTGGCCCGATTCTATCGGCGGCCCCTCTGGCGGGGATGTCCCCCACGGCGCCGCCGGGTCGGTTCAGTTGATCGGCCGGTCACGGCCTTCGCGGAGCCGCTCCCGCAGCCCGTCGTCGAGCCTGCCGAGCTCGTCGTCGAAGCCCGGGTGGGCGCTGATGTGTCGGAACCAGTCGCCCACGTTGCCGTGCTCGATCGGGTCCCAGGGCTCGACCCGAATGTTCTCGAACCGCTCGCCGGCCTGTTCGAGCTCCTTTGCCATGGCCGCCTGGCGGGCGAGGCAGTCCACGTAGGCCTCCCCGGCGGCGGCGTCGTAGTGGTCCTCGACCTGGACGAGCACGAGCGGGAGCGAGATGACCGGGGACGGGAGTGACGACGAGGCGAGTTGGCGTGCCGGCGCGACCTCGTGCACCTCGAGGGTGAGGTGGTCGAGGTTCATCACCCCGTCGGGAGCCACGCCGTCGGGCCGTGCGCCCGAGACGACCTCGATGTCGATGACCAGCCATCCCGGGTCGGGGTCGGTCTCGAGTGGCCTCGTCGCTCCGTGGTTCACCGAGATGGCGAGCGCCAGCGTGGCGGTCGCAGTGTCTTCTTCGAGCGCTATCCGAACCCCTGCCGGGGAAGCGACCTGATCAGGTTGTGCATGGCCCGTGCCCGCCGACACCGCGTCACGCATCCTGGCGGCGGCGTCGTTCCACCATGCACCCCGCTGCTCGATCAGCGCGATCCTCGGGTCGTCTATCGGCTGGGCGAAGATCGCGTAGTCGAAGGTCCGGGCCTGCACCTCGACGGTCATCACATCGTCGGCGTCGCGGGTCACGCGGTCGTCGAGCTCCCGGTCCTCCAGCGCATCGGTCACACCCGTGGTGCGGGCGAGGGTGATCCACGAGGTGGGCGTGGCCGACTGCGGGGGACGCGACCCCAGGTCGATGAGGCGCAGCTCGTATGCCACGCCCTTCGCCGGCCTCTCTGGCCACTGCGCGGGGACCTCGACACGCTGGCGCAACCGCCGGCGGACGCCCAGCCGGCGGCCGGTGAACTCTCGGCGTGTGCATCCCAGCCCGTCGACGACGAGTGTCGAGGCGGTCTCGGGCCGCCAGGTCGCGTCGCGCAGCTGCAGGGCGTCGAACCGCGCCAGGCTCATCGTGGAGCGGACCGGCTCGGCGAGCAGGCGCTCGAAGCTGCGGACGGCGCGCAGCAACCCGAGAATGCCTGGCGTGGCGGTCTTGTAGCCCGAGGGGCGCAGCCCGTAGGGGACGGGCTCGGCGAGCAGGGCCGCAGCGGCACCGAGCGCGGCGCGCTGCGCGGCCTGATCGGGGGAAGACAAGTCACCTCCGGACGGCGACCATTCGACGGCCATCCGCGACAGGCCGGTGCACAGGTCGATGGCCGCCACGAGGTAGCGCGGTCCCGCATCGACAGGGTGCTGCCAGCGGACCGCTCCCACCCGGACACACGTGACCGAGCGCTCGGCCACCTCGCGTAGCGCAGCAATGGCGCCAGTCAGGACCGATCGGTGCTGGGCGGTGAGCGGATACAGGCGATCGGCGACGCTCAGCAGCGACAGGTGGCTGGTGATCGCCGTGATGAGGACCGGCCCCCACACCGTGTAGTCCCACATGGTCCCGGGATGAACCAGTTCACTGGCATCGACGCCGATGCCGTTCGGGCGGTGCTTCCGCGTGGCGAGCGGCCGCATCTCGTCACTCGAGGCAAGCCAGACAGCATCGAATTCGCCCGGGTTGTCCGGATTGAAGATCGGCCCCATCCAGGGCAGCGCGCCAAGATGCCCCCGGCGCTTGGACTGCATGTCGGTGTCGCTGACCCAACCACTCACGCGCTCGAGCGTCGCCGCGCTCTCGGCGAGATGTTCGAAGAGCCTGGACTCGAGCCTGGACTCGCTCTTCGTGTCGCCGGCGAGCGGGCGAGTCGGATCGTCGGTGAACGTGCCCTCGTGGCGCTCGGCGAACCGTCCGAAGATGCGGTCGAGCTCGACGCGGTTGTCCTGAAGGAAGCCGAGCGCGCCGCGAAAGATCGAGCGGGCGTCGGCGAAGCGCGTCTTCCGGTCGTCCTCGTACAGGTCGACGTTGTTGGCGACGATCGAGTCGATGATGCGCTGCGCGAGCCGGTCGAGCCGCTGGTCCTCGTCGTCGCCCAGCGTCAGCAGCTTGCCGGCGAGCCCGATGACGGGCATCGCCAGGCCGGCGACAGAGCTCGACAGCGCGAGCACGTCCTTCAGGTGGTCGCCGATGGTGGAGAACTGCTGGGCGACCTCACCGGAGTTCTGCAACCAGGCGCCCAGGTCACCGGAGATCCCCGACCGTTCGGCGAAATCGACCGCCTGCCTGCCGATGGCAACCGCTCGATCCAACTCGCCGCTGGCCGAGAAGGCGGGACCTGTCGTCGGCGCCGAGCCGGGCGTGAGGTCAGAGACGCTCGGACCGCTGACCGCGCCCGACCACTCGATCGACCCGTCATCGAGGATCGTCAGGTCGCCGACGGTGAGCAGGGCCGACGTCATCGGGTCGATGGTAGGTGGCGACCGTGATCGCGTGGCGGACCCGCCCGGTCTCGATCGGCCACGACGGGACGATCGCCCTGATCGGCCGTCGCGGATCCGCCCTGCGCTCCGACCAGGGCATCGGCGGTTGCCCGCTCGACACGGAGCGCCCGCGCGTGCGCACACGCTGGAAGGGGACTCACCGCCCAAGCGGTCGTGCGATGCGAGTGTCTGGTCCTGAGCGGCCCGACAGGTGGGCGACCCAGAGGTCCTCGGCGGGCCACCGCCGGGCCCACTCAACCTGGACGATCTCGTAGTGCTCGTGGGTGGCGGTGTGGTCGGGCGCGTACAACTCGTGAAGGGCGTCCACCACGAAGCCGGCGCCCGTCAACATCCGGATCCAGTCGCCATGGCCGGGGTGGTGCTCGACGCCGCCGCCCGGCCACGACACGGGGGAGAGGTAGCGTTGTGGGCGCATGAGGCGATCGCCGGCGAAGCCCTCGTCGGTCGGTACGCACAACCCCACCACCACGCTGTTGGTCAGGAAGATCAGCCGCCCACCGGGCCGCAGCACCCGTGCGGCCTCGCCGATCCAGCGAGCCGGATCGCACCAGGGGGCGGCGCCGTACTCGCTGACCACCATGTCGAAGGTGCCGGACCGCAGTGGCAGCGCGGCCCCATCGGCCTCGACGAGGGGGAACACGGGGCCCCGCACTCGTTGGCAACGCCTGGCGGTCGCGAGTTGGGCCGGGCTGAGGTCGAGGGCCACCGGCCGCGCGCCGGCCCGGGCCAGCCAGGCAGAGAGGTACGCCGTGCCGCAGCCCAGCTCGAGGATCCGGGCCCCGTCCACGTCGCCCGGCAGGCCGATCTCGCGTCCGGGGATTCGGAAGAGGCCCCAGCTGATCTCGTCCCGCGCCCAGATGGCCTCGGCCGCGTCATCCGTGAACTGCTCGTTGACGGCCGCCCACACCCGCCGGTTGCGGTCGAGTCGGCCCGGATCGCCGGTCACGCCGCGGGCGCCACGCGCACACCGGCTTGGACTGCGGCGGCCCAGAGCCGCCGGTCCCAGGTGACCAGCACCAGGTCCGCTTCGGCAAGGGTGAGCGCACTGGCGAGGTGCACCGCGTCGGCGCCGCCAAGCAACAGACGCCCGGCAAGTGCCGCGGCGGTCTCGGCGAGGTGCTCGGTGAGCTCGATCACCCGGGTGGCGTCCCAGAACTCGTCCCAGGCTCGACGTGCCCGTCGTTCGTCGCGTGGCTCCAGCCGGTTGCCCCGGTGGGCCGCCGCCAGTGCGCCGCCGACCTCGGGGCGGGCCAAGCGGCCGGCCGCGACTGCATCAGCCTCGTCCCACAAGCGGGCCGCGGTGTTGCTTCCGTCGTCCTCGACCAGCAGCTTCACGAAGGCGCTGCTGTCGAAGAAGGCGACGGCCATCAGTCGACCGGCCTAGCGACGGAGCTCGGTGACCAGATCGGCGACCGGCCCTGTGGCATGGACACGGCGCCGGCCCACTGCCCGAGGCCGCGAGTCCGATCGGGGACGGGTGATCAGCCCGTCGCGCTCGAGTCGTTTGATCACGCCCGACGCGTCGACGGCCACCAGGCGGGCCACGGGCACGCCTCGTTCGGTGATGACCACGTCGTCGCCCGACCGGGCGTGGTCGACCCATGCCCGCAGGTTCGATCGGAGCTCGCTGATCGCCACGTCCATTCGTGAAGCGTACGTCTGGCTATGGGGAGTCTGTAGAGGAAGGGTGCCAGGGCGTTCAGCGCACGGAGGGACGGTGTGCGCTTGGTGATCACGGGCACTCGGTCGTTGGCGCCGGCACGCCGTCGAGTCGGTCCTGCAACCACGCCGTCGTGTCCTCCTCGGCGATGGCGATGGCACCGCCGGAGTCGCCGGCGTAGGTGGCGAGCTCGGCGTGAGTGGTGCCGATCCGGCAGTAGCGGGCCATCAGCAACTGGCTGATGATCAGGGGTGGCAGGTCGACGTCGCGACCGTGGACCAGCCGTATGGGGATCTCGGTGGCACCGATGCCAGGGGAGTTCGCCTCCAGTGTGGTCTGGATCTGAGCGGGGCTCTCACCGGGGGTGCGGATGTACGCACCCGGTTCCTCCCGTGACAGCGCGTCGGTGACCTGATCGCCGCACGTGGTCTCGTACTGGGCCGCCGCCTGTAGTCCGGTCTCGGTGAGCACCGACTCGATCCGAACGTCAGGGTGGTCGACCGAGAGCCCGGACACGGCGAGCAGGTAGTACCCGAATGCGGGCGAGTCGGACGCGGCAGTCGCCAGGGTGGAGAGCTCGGCGAGTGGTTGGGTGGCGACGACGCCCACGAGATCGACGTCGGGCGCGTAGGACGGCGCCATCTCGGCGGCGAAGAGCACCGCCGCCCCGCCTTGCGTGTCGCCGACGGCCACGGCATCACCGGCCTCAGGTCCCACGAAGGTGCGTAGGGCCCGGAGCGAGTCGAGCACGTTGCGCCCTGCGCTCGGCCCCCCCAGGTACGGGGATGGGCCCGGCGTGCCGAACCCCTGGTAGTCGGGCACGACCACCGCGTAGCCCTGGCGCAGCAGTCTCTGGGCGTTGTCCCGCTCGGACCACTGGCCCACCTCGGCGTTGCCGCGCTCGTAGGTGGGGTCGTGCGACGCCGTGCACGCATCGGCGATGCTGGCCCGCGAGCTGGCGCTGGCGGCAAGCGGCCGGATGCCGTCGGCCGGCGGGTCGGTTGGCAACAGCACCATGCCCGACACCGCCACTGTGTCGCCGTTGCCGTCGAGCGACCGGTACAGGATCCGGTAACCGTCGGCATCCTCGAACGCCGCGAACGGCTGGGCCCAGATCACGGTCCCCGGGTCGCCCGACGGGATCGGGTCAGGGGGCTGGAAGAAGGCGTCGCCGTCGGGAGCCGGCTCCACGCCCGCGGGCAAGGGTGGCGCCGCCTCCTGCTCGGTCCCCACGGTCGTGCTGGTGGCATCGGCTTGCTCGCCGGCGCCACCGGATGACGACCCGCCACCGCAGGCAACCGCGCCGCCGGCCAGGGCGAGGGTGAGGAGGAGGACCGCGACGGTCCGGATCGGTGCGACCCTCATGGGCACGGGGTGGTCGGTGCGGGCTCGCCTGCGATCCGGTCGGTCATCCACTCGACAAGATAGGGCTCGGTCTCCCGGACCGCGGTTTCGGCCGAGCCGGACGGCTTTTGGTACTCGACGGTGAAGCCGGTGTCGCACAGCCGGGCGAAGAAGAGGTCGCCGATGACCTGCGGGATGGGCTCGGAGCGGCTGCCGTGCACCAGCAGGATCGGGATGTCGGTCACCTGGTTGCCCGGCGAGTTGGCCTCGAGCACCTCGGTGAACGCGGCAGGCACGGTGGCGGGGTCGGTCAGGTACGTCGCCGGGTCCCCGCCCTGGAGGGTGCTGACCACGTTCTCGCCACAGTCCGCCTCGAAGCGGTCGAGGGTGGCCACGCCCTCGGCGGTCAGGGCACCGCTGTCGGCCAGCTCGGGGTTGTCGGGCAGCAGCCCCGCGTAGGCCAGCAGGACATTGCCGAAGATGGGGCTCGATCCCATGGGCCCGGCCAGGGTGGCGAGCTCGGCCATGGGATGGCCCACGAAGACGCCGGCCAGCCCGAGCTCGGGGGCGTACTCGTCGGCCAACTGGGCGGCAAAGGTCATGGCGTGGCCACCCTGGCTGTTGCCGACACCGACCACCGGCGCCTCGGGCGTGCCGGCGACGATGCGGGCGGCCCGGGCCCCGTCGAGGATGGCGTGGGCCTCGGCCTCACCCTCCAGGAAGCGCCCGGGCCCTGGGGTGCCGAAGCCCTGGTAGTCGGGGACGGCCACTACGTAGCCCTCACCGGCCATCAGATGGGCGAAGTCCCGATCCGACCAGTGACCGACCTCGTCGTGGTCCCGCTCGTAGGACTCGTCGTGCGATGCCGCGCAATGGTCGGCGATGGCACCACGCGACTGGCCGATCACCGCCACCGGCCGGCCCTCGGGTGGAGCGTCGCCTTCGGGCACCAGGATCGTGCCCGACACCGCGATGTCCTCGCCGTCCACCGACGTGGAGTGGAAGAGCACGCGGTAGCCGGTCGTGTCCTCGATGGCCGGGAAGGCTCGGGCCCACACGATGTCGCCGGGCTCACCGGCGGGAAGGGGATCGGGCGGCACGAACAACTCGTCGCCCTCGGGGCCTGCCTCGATGCCTTCCGGCAGCGCGGGCCCGGCCGTCGTGGTCGGGGCGTCCGCGTCGGCCTGGTCACTGTCGCCGCCCTGGCCGCAACTGGCGGTGAGCAGGGTCAGCGCCAGGAGCGCGAGGGCGGCGCCGAGCCGGTGTCGGGCGTGATGGTTGTTGGAGCCGGTGGGGGTCATGAGCGGCACTCGACCACGGCCCGGTATCAGGGCCCACCGCCAACCGGTATCAGGACCGGTATCAGCGTCATTGACAGGGTTCCAGCGCCACCGCACACTCCAGCCATGCCGGTGCGGGTGCGGGTCTTGGGGCGGCTGGCCATCGACGGTGGCCGCCGACCGAGCCCCCGTGACGCGACGGTGCTGGCCGCGCTCGTGGTCCACCAGGGCCGCACGGCGCCCGTGGAGGTGCTGGCCGACGCCGTGTGGGGCGAGTCGGTGCCCGCGTCGTGGCGAAAGGTCCTCCAGGGTGCCGTGCTGCGCCTGCGTCAGCACCTCGGCACGGGTGCCATCGTCACCGAGCCCAACGGCTATCGCCTGGCGCTCGGCCGCGACGAGGTCGACGCCTGGGCGTTCGAGGACGGTGTGGCACGGGCGGAGTCGATGCTGTCCGCGGGCGACGGTGCCACCGGGGACCGGATCCTGGCGGATGCCCTGGCGCTCTGGGGCGACGGGCCCTACCCCGAGTTGGCCGACTGGCTGCCCGCGTCGGCCGAGACGGTCCGCCTCGTCGAGCTGCGCCTCCTGGCCGAGGAGCGCCAGGTCGAGGCGCGCCTCGCCCAGGGCGGACACCGCGACGCCGTGCCCATGGCCGCCGCGCTGGCCGAGCGCGAGCCGTTGCGCGAGCAGCGCTGGCTCGTGCTGTCGACCGCGCTCTACCGCTCGGGGCGCCAAGCGGAGGCCCTGCGGGCGATCAACCGGGCCCGCCGCCACCTGGCCGACGAGCTGGGCCTCGATCTCGGAACCGACCTCACCCGGCTCGAACAGGCCATGCTCGGCCACGACTCGTCGCTCGATGCCCCGGTCGGCATCGACTCGGGCGCCGGGGACAGGGCCCTCGATCGGTCACTCGGCCTTCCCAGCCCCTACAAGGGCTTGGCCGCCTACGAGGAGGCCGACCACGGGCTGTTCCACGGCCGAGACCCCGAGCTGGCCGTGTGTCGCGATCGCCTGGCCGAGACGGGTGCCCTCCTGCTCGTCGCCCGGTCGGGACACGGCAAGTCGTCCCTCGTGCGGGCCGGCCTCGTTCCCAGCCTCCGAGCCGAGGGGCGTTCGGTCGTCGTCGTCCGGCTCGGGGAGGAGCCGTTGGCCTCGCTCGAGGGGGCGTTGCTCGGCCAACCGGACGAGACCATCCTGGTCGTCGATCAGGCCGAGGAGCTGTTCACCCTCGTGGACGACGAGTCGGTGCGCGAGGCGGTCGCCGCGGTCCTCTTGCAGCAGCTGGCGCTCGGCGGCCTGGTGGTCGTGCTCCGGGCCGACCACGTGGGGTCACTGGCGCTGCTGCCCGACCTGGCCCGCGCCCTCGAGCGTTCGTCCTATGTCCTCGGCGCCATGACCGAGGACGGGCTGCGGGACGCGATCGACGAACCGGCTCGGCGTCAGGGCTGTCGGGTCGAGCCGGGCCTCGTCGAGGTGCTGGTGCAGGAAGCGCGCGGGCATCCGGGCGCGCTTCCGCTGCTGTCCCACGCCCTCCACGAGACGTGGGTCCGACGCGAGGCCGGGACGCTGACGCTCGCCGGCTACCGGGCGACCGGCGGAATCCAGGGCGCGCTGGCCCGGACCGCCGAGGCGGTGTACGACCAGCTCGACGCCGGGGACCGTCGAGGCCTTCGCGACCTGTTGTTGCGGATGGTCGCGCTGGACGACGAGGGCGAGCCGACGGGCCGCACGCTGGACCGGCGCACGGTCGCTGGGGACGCCGGCGCCCAGCGCGTGCTCACCCTGCTCGTTCGGTCGCGCCTGGTCAGCGCGGTCCGCGACGGCTACGTGCTCGCCCACGAGTCCCTGGTCCGGTCGTGGCCGCGGCTCGCCGACTGGCTGCGTGACGACGAGGTCGCGGCCCGGATGCTGGTCGACCTGTCGCGGGCCGCCACCCAGTGGGATGACGACGGCCGCCACCCGGCCGGCCTGCTGCGCGGACCCCGGTTGCACCTGGCCGCCTCGCTGGCCCAGGAGCGTGCCCTGGGCATCGGTGGCTTGGAGCAGGCCTTCCTGGAGGAGTCGCTCTCCGCCGACGAGCTCGATCGATCAGCGCTGGCCGCGCAGGCCGAACGAGAGCGCAGGGCCAACCGCCGCCTGCGGCGGACGCTGGCGGTCACCGGGGTGCTGCTCGTCGCCCTGCTGGTGGCCGCGGCCGTGGCGGTGTCGGGCAACCTCGACGCACGATCCGCCCGTGATCGGGCTACCTCCGCGGCACGGGTCGCCCTCGTCCAGGAGCTGGTCAGTCGGTCCGCCGGCGAGGACGACCGCTCCCTCCGGGCCCTGCTCGCCGTCGCCGCCCTCGATGCCGACCCGGGACCCGTCTCGAGGGACGCCCTGTTCTCGCTCTTCACCGATGATCCGGGCTTCGAGGGCTTCGTGGCACTGTCCACGGGGCGGCCGGTGCGAGCGGCGGCCTACCTGCCCGGCGGCACGGGGCTCGTTGTCGCCGACGATCGCGCCGATCTCCATCGGATCGACTTGGGCGCCGGCCCCACCGGGTCGTTCCTGCTCGCCGAGGCCCCGAACGATCGGGCCGATCCCTTGGTGGCGGTCGCCCCGGTGACTGGTGTCGTCGTGATGGCTGCCCGCGACACGGCCACCACCCAACGGGGCGTGCTCGTGGCGAGTGATGCCGACTCGGGATCGCCGGAGTTCCCGGAGCTGGGCCTCGACTTCGTGCCGGGTGCCTTGGCCGTCAGCCCGGACGGTCGCCTGGCCGCGGTGAGCGGAGGCACCGCCGGGGCCGTGGTCGTCGTAGACCTCCTCGACGGCCAGGTGGTGCGCGAGCTCGCGCTCCCGCGCCCGGCCACACTGACCCGGGCCGTCGCCCGCTCGGCGGGCCTCGCGTTCGTCCGGGCGGATCGCCTCGTGGTGGGGTCCGAGGGCGGCCAGGTGCGGATCGTCGACCCTCGGCAGGGCGCGGTGCTCGACGTCCTCGACGGGCCACCGCGGACCTCGGAGTTCGCCATCTGGACCGACGGCCGCACCGCGGTGACGAGTGGCACCGACGGCCTCGTGCGATGGGACCTGGGCACAGGACAGCCGATCTGGCCCCAGCCCGCCGCGCTCCAATGCCTCGGGGTGGCGGTCGTCGAGAGCCTGGGTCGGATCGAGTGCAGCACCCCCGGCGGGCAGGTCGCGCTGGTCGACTTCGACACGGGGACCGTCTCGGGCGCCCGAGCGCCGGTGACCGCTGAGCCGATGTCCGCGCTGGTGACGAGTGGCGAGGGCGATCTGCTCGCTGCGATCGGCGGGGAGACCGGCCGGGTGGCCTTGTGGCGACTCGACGGGAGCGGCCCGATCACCCACCTGGTGCCTGGCCGATTCGACGCGCTCGCCGGTTACGAACCGCGCGGCGACCGTCTTCTCGTCGCGGTCGACGACCGCGACGCCGGCGCGGGCACGGGTGACGGTGATCGGGGGACGATGAACCGCGACCACGTGGTGATGGAGGGCTCGGGCGCGCTGGTGCCGGAACCGGACGACGCCATCGCCAGCGCCTGGATCGATACGGCGCGACTCCTGGTCGTGCGCCTCGATTTCTCCCTGGCGGTCATCGACCTGGACACCGAACGCGAGCTGGCCACCGGGCCGCCGCTCGACATCGTCGCGTCAGGGGCCGCGCTCGACCTCGGCGCCCGTCGGATCCTGCTGTTCGACCCGCTGGGCCGCGTGCGGGCCCTCGACACGGACACCCTCGACCCGGTGGACCCCACCGTCGATCTGAACCGACGCACGTCGGTCGTGAGCCCCGGGTCGACCGGCACGATGGCCGTGGTCGACGCGGACGGTGTGTCCATGGTCGACGACGGCTCTGGTGCGATGCTCGCCGGCCCGACGGCCGGGGTAAGGCGCCTGGTGACGGGGCACGGCGCCACGGTTGTCGTGGGCCGGGACGACGGCACGGTCGGGTTCCTCGACGCGGCAACCCTCGAAGCCGCGGGAGCCGACGTGCCCGGCGCCTATGGCGCCGTCCGTGCCCTGGACGTGAGCGCGGACGACCGTTGGCTGGCGATCCAGTCGGGCGACGATCTGGTCCAGTTGGTCGATCTCGAGGCCCGGGCTCTCGTGGGCGGTGCGTTGGACGCCCACGGCTCGGAGCGTGGGTCGGGTGAACATGCCATCGCGCTCCGGCCGGACGGCCTCGAGGTGGCCGTGCGCACGGCGGAGGGCGTCGCCCGATGGTCGCTCGACCCCGAGGTCTGGCGCGAGGCCGCCTGCGCGCTCGCGGGTCGGGGCTTCACCGCGGAGGAGGCGGCCCGCTACGACAACCTCGGCCCCCAGGCCGCCGCCACCTGCGTCAGGGGGTGACCTCACCGTGGTCCGAGCGCCCGCTTGTCGCCAGCGGCCCGGGTCAGGGCGGGTCGAGCGAGCATCGGTGGTCCTCGGGCCGCCGCCAATGCCCCGCCGCCTCCTGTGCCGCCGGAACGACGCCGGTAGCGTGGGGCCATGACGCCGCGGTCAGTGCCGCTGGATACGGATCCGGGGGTCTTCGACCTCCTCGTGGCTCGGTGGCGGACCATGACCGTGGACGAGCGCGTCGCTCTGGTCGACCAGATCAGCGCCGACGTGGAGCTGCTTGCCGTGACGGGGATCCTGGCCCAGTCCCCGGGCCTGTCCGACCGAGCGGTTCGCCATCAGCTGGCGCGGCGCCGCTACGGGGCGAGGCTCGCCGACGAGGCGTACCAGCACCTGGTCACCTGATGCCGGCGAGGGGCCCGTTCGACCTCGTGTGTCAGATGGCCGGGTTCTTCGACGAGCTCGGCGTGCCCTATGCGTTGGGCGGATCGATGGCCAGCTCGCTGCTCGGCGAACCGAGGTCCACCGTCGACATCGACATGGCAGTGCAACTCGACATTCGATCCGGAGAAGCTTTCCTCGAGCGGGTGGGCCCCACCTTCTACGTGCCCCTCGAGCAGGCCAGGGCGGCCATCCTCAATCGCTCGGCGTTCAACCTGCTCGACACGGCCAGCGCACTCAAGATCGACCTCTTCGTCGTCGGCGATGGTCTGCTCGACCGGATGCAGATCGCGCGACGCGTGCTCCTGGCCGTGCCAGGTGCACCAGGCGGCATCTGGGTCACGTCCGGTGAGGACCAGGTGCTCCGCAAGCTCGACTGGCGCCGGCAGGGGGGTTCGATCTCGGACCGCCAATGGCGAGACGTGGTCGGCATTCTCCGGGTGCACCGCGGGGCGCTCGACCTGGACTACCTCCAGACGTCGGCGATGGAGCTCGGCCTGTCGACCGATCTTGACCAGGCGCTCCGCCAGGCGGACCCGGAGGAGCGGTAGCCGGTCGCCACGGGATGGCCCGGCCGTCAGTCCGGCGCGCCCGCCGCCTGTCAGGCGGTGATGCCGAAGCGGTCGAGGCCGTAGGCGGCGATGGCGTTGCCGCGCAGCACCTTGCGGCACTCCTCCGCGTCCATGCCCGCGGCGACGAACAGCTCGTGGGCGACCTTCCGGGAGTGGGGAAAGGTGCCGTCGGAGTGGGGGTAGTCGGTCTCGAACAGGATCATGTCGACGCCGACGTCGTTGCGGCACTTCAGGCCGTGCAGGTCGTCGAACACGCAGCCGTAGACCCGCCCCTGCACCTGCTCGCTGGGCAGGACGGGGCCGCCCACACCGCCGCGGCCGTCGGCCCAGACCGCGTCCATGCGTTCGAGCTGGAAGGGCATCCATCCGACCTGGCTCTCGGCGTAGGCGATCTTCAGGTCGGCGAACCGGCCGAGCGTGCCCGAGAACACCCAGTCGGCCAGCGACCCCTGTGCGTTCTGGGCGTAGAGCGACATGGATGTGGCCAAGGGGGCGTCGGGCGAGGTGGACGGCATCGACGACGACGACCCGATGTGCATCGACACCGTGGTGTCGGTCTCTTCGGCCGCGGCCCAGAGCACGTCCCAGTCGCCGGTGTACATCGAGGGCACGCCGAGCTTCGACGGGTTCTCGCTGAAGGCGATGGCGTGGCTGCCCTTGTCCGCGCAGCGACGCAACTCCTCCGCGGCCAGCGCCGGATCCCAGAGCGGCACCAGGGTGAGGGGGATGAGGCGGCCCTGGCCGGCGCCGCCGCACCACTCATCGATCATCCAGTCGTTGTAGATGCGCAGGCATCTGAGGGCGAGGTCCTTGTCGTCGCGCTCGAGGAACCCCTGGCCCGCGAAGCGGGGGAAGATGTTGGGGTAGTTGATGGCGGCATCGACGTGGTTCAGGTCCATGTCGGCCAGCCGCTCGGCCTGGTCGTAGGTGCCGGGCCGGAAGTCCTCGTAGGTCGCGGGCACGTTGCGCTGCTCGTCGCGGGGCATGCCCGCCGGCGCGTGGAGCAGTCCCGTGGGCATGACCAGGTCGTCGAACACCCAGAGGTCGCACCAGTCGCCGTCCGGTTCGTCGCGTGAGAACCCGTAGTGGCCACCGGTGAACTCGAGCTTCACGCGCTCGGTGACCACCTTGGGGCCGCGGTCGCGCATCGACACGGGCAGCTCGCGCTGCCACAGGTCCTTCGGCTCCATCACGTGGTCGTCGACGGAGATGATGAGCGGGAGGTCGGCTTCAGCGGGGGTGCTCATGGCCTCATTGTCTCTCAGTGCAGGCGTGATTGTCTCTCAGTGCAGGCGTGTGACGCCCAAACCGCCGTTCTGGCCGCGCCCCAGTGTTGTCAGCGCGACGTTCTCGCGGCCAGAACCGTGGGCGTTTCGTTCTGGCCGCGCCCCTGTGTTGTCAGCGCGACGTTCTCGCGGCCAGAACCAGGGTGGAGCGGGCGAGTCGGTTCACCTCGGGGCGGCGAAGACGGCGCGGAGGTCCTCGAGGCCGGCCGGGAGCTCGATGGGTGGGTCGGGCAGGGGCTCGACGCCGCGCTCGGCGAGGATCGCGGCGAGGGCCTCGGGCTCGTCGCTCCACGAGCGGGGGTCGCCCATCATCACCTCGTAGAGCTCGACGCCGTCGGGGCCGGCCACGAACGGCCCGAACGCCGCCCCCAGGGGCAGCTCGAGGTGGTCGCCCACCCCCAGCTCGAGGCTGTCGCAGGTGAAGGAGCCCGCCAGCACCGTGAGGGTGTGGGGGCTGTGGTGCCCGTGGCGGCGCACGATCATGCCCGGGTCCCAGCGGGCGAACAGGGCGAGGTAGAGCGGTTCGACCGAGAACGCCACCCACTTCTCGCGCACCTCGGCCACCGTGCCGTCGGCGTTGCGTTGGCGGCGCACCGCGATCCACGGCACCTCGTCGCCGTCGCGGCGGGTGACCCGCGCCTCCCGCCCGGCGACGCGCGGTGATGGGGGAGCGCCCATGGCGGCAACCTACCTGCGCGCCAACTATTCGCTGCGCAGGGTGGTGGCGGGGCGGGTGCGGGCCGCGGCGCGGGCGGGGAGGGCGGCGATGAGGTTGGCGCCCAGGAACACCGCCAGGGCGAGGAGGCCCAGCGCGGTCCACGGCGTCACGGCGGGGACCGCGGTCCCGATCGTCTCCATGATGAGGGCCCACAGGGTTCGGCCGGCGGCGACGCCGAGCGGGATGCCCACGACGAGGGCGATGACCGCGATGGTGGTGGCCTGCCAGGCGACGGTCGATGCGATCTGGCGGGGACGGAAGCCCAGGGCGGCGTAGGTGGCGAGGTCACGCCGCCGGCGACGCACGCCCGTGACCAGAGTGTTCGCCAGGGTGCCCAGGGCGAGGAGCCCGACGGTCAGCGCCAGCAGCGCCGGCAGCCGCTGGACCCGCTCGAGGTTCCGGATGTCGGACGGGGGTCGGTGGGTGACGATCGAGTCGCCGAAGTCGTCCCGCAACGAGGCGATGCCGTCGACGGGGTCGACGCCATCGGCAAAGTCCACCAGGAACGCCTGTGGCACCGCTGAGAATCCCTCAGTCCCGTACACGGCCCGCACCCCGTCCAGGGTCATCAACCCACCGTCGCCAAGGGTGAGCGCGGCGTTCACGGTCGCGGGCAGGATCACCGTTCCGACGACGGTGGCCTCCACCGGCGTGCGGCCGGAGTCGGCGGCGAGCACCACCGTCTCGCCGATGCCCTTGCCCAGGTCGGCCAGGGAGTTGCGGCCGAGCGCGATCTCGTCGTCGGCGTTCGGGCGTCGGCCCTCGATGACGGGAGGCCCGACCGACGTGTCACCAGGGCCGATCGAGGCGACGCTCGACGCCAGGTCGTCGATCTGCACGGCCAGGACGTTCTCGCCCAGGTAGCCACCCACCAGCGGGTTGGCCTCGAGCAGGGCGGCACCTTCGTCGACGGTGTCCTGCTGCGAGAAGTCGCCCACGACGACGTCCCAGCTCCAGCCCTGGAGGGCAGGGGAGTGGACGAGGCGGTCGAGGCTGACGGCGAAGGTGAGCACCGCGGTCACCACGAAGACACCGGACGCCCCGGCGATCAGGGCGCTGAGTACCGGAACGGCGGCTCGTCCGCGTCCGCGTTCGAGGGCGAAGCGCACACCGGCCACGGCGGTCACCCCGGCACCTGCGGCGGCCAGCCTGGCCCCGGCGATCGACGGGCGGTGGCGGAGGTCGATCTCGGCTCCGTGGGCCGCCGTGCGGCTCACCCGCCACGCTGCGACCAGGCTCGACGCCGTCACCAGCAGAATGATCATCATGGCTCCGGGCAGCAGGACCACCGGGTCGATAGCGATCCCTGGGTCCAACTCGGCCCGGCGGGCGAGGCCGACCGGGGCGAGGCCCGAAACGGCGATGGCGGCCCCGACGGCGGTCGTCGCGCCGGCCACTGCGACCACGCCGGTGCGGGGCAGCACCACGGCCGATCGCTGTCGGCGGGTGAAGCCGGCCGCGCGGAGGGCGTCGCCGTCGTCGAGGCGCAGCGTCACCTGGCGCCCGACCGCTTGGCCGACCAGCGCCAGGCCCGCTACGACGAACACCCCTGCGAACAACAGCAGGGCATTCGCCTCGAAGTCCACGGCCTGGCGAATCGAAGCGACCAGGGCCTCGTCCTCACTGGCGGGTTCGATGAAGAAGCTGTCCGGCGAGATCGCCGCCACTGCTCGGCCGAGGTCGTCGAAGGACGTGCCTGGCCCGAGCCGACCGATGGCACCGCTGCCGTAGGCGGCCACATCGCCGTCGAGCGAGTCCCAGAAGGAAGGGGTCAGCGTCAGCGACCAGGCATCAGTGTCCAACTCCGTCGTGCCTTGCGTGGACGCGTCGTTCGGGAGGTCGCTCGGCTGACGTTCGATGCCGGTGACGGTCATGAGGAAGTCGGTGCCGTCGGGGTCGGCGTCGATGCGGCCACCCCCCGCATCCTCGAGTCGTTCACGGGTGATGCTGCGGAGGTCGAAGGTGTCGCCCACCCCGATGCCAAAGGCCTCAGCGAAGGCCTCGTTGACGGTTGCGTCGGTCGGCGAAGCGGGATCGGGGGCACGGCCGTCGACGACGATCGGCCGCGAGAAGGCCAGCGGCAGGTCGCCGTCGCGGATGACCTCGGCGTCCACCACCGAGAAGTCCCGGCCCGCGGGGCGCACGCTGACCACGGCTATGGCCGCCAGTGCGACATCGGACCACTCGGTGAGTTCGCGGGCCTGGTCGAGCAGGCGGCGCTGCTCGGCCTCAGGCAGCGACGGGTCGACGATTACCACGGCGTCTGCCGGTCGGTTGTACGCCAGGAACTCGGGAAGCGCGTCACGGGTACGGAGCGAACCTGCCACCGCCGCCAGGGTGACGCCGCCGGCGAAGCCGATCAGGGCGATGAGCGCGAGCGTGTCCCAGATACCCCGCCGCAGGTCGGCCCGAGCCCGGTACCAGACGCTATTCACTGCGAAGGGTGGTGGCGGGGCTGGTCCGCGACGCGGCCCGTGCGGGGAGGGCGGCGATGGCGTTGGCGCCCAGGAACACGGCCAAGGCCAGGAGGCCGAGCGCGGCCCACGGCGTCACGGCGGGGACCGAGGTCCCGATCGTCTCCATGATGAGGGCCCACACGGTGCGGCCGGCGGCGATACCGAGGGGGATGCCCACGACGAGGGCGATGACAGCGATGGTGGTGGCCTGCCAGGCGACGGTCGATGCGATCTGGCGGGGACGGAAGCCCAGGGTGGCGAAGGTGGCCAGGTCGCGCCGGCGGCGACGCACGCAGGTGACGAGGGTGTTGGCCAGCGTGCCGAGGGCGAGCAGGCCCACCGTGGCGGCCAGTAGCGCCGGGAGGCCCTGGACCCTGCGCAGGTTCTCGACGTCGGCGGGGGCGCGGGGAGTGACGATGGACTCGCCGAAGTCCTCTCGCAACGAGTCGATGCCGTCGGCCGTGTCGACGCCGTCGGCGAACTCGACCAGGAAAGACTGGGCCGCAGCGGAGTCGCCTTGTGGCCCGTACACGGCCCGTAGCCCGTCGAGGGTCATGAGGCCGCCGTCGCCCAGGGTGAGGGAGTCGTCGATGGTCGCGGGCAGGATCACCGTGCCCACGATGGTGGCCTCGACCGCGTCGGTGGACGCGTCCGCTCCCAGCGACACGGTGTCGCCGAGCTGCTTGTCGAGCTTCGCCAGGGTGGTGCGGCCGAGGGCGATCTCGTCGTCGGCTTCGGGCCGCCGGCCCGTGATGACCGGCGGGCCCACCGACGTGTCACCGGGACCCAACGCCGCGGTATAGGACGCGGCGCCGTCGATGCGCATGGCCTGGGTGTTCTGACCGACGAAACCACCGACCTGGGGGTTGGCCTCGAGCAGGGCCGCGCCCTCGTCGACGCTGTCCTGCTGGGAGTAGTTGCCCACCACCACGTCCCAGCTCCATCCCTGCAGCGCCGGGGAGTCGATGAGGTGACCGAGACTCAAGGAGAAGGTGAGGACCGCGGTGACCATGAAGACGCCGGAGACGCCGGCCATCAACGCGCTGACCACCGGCACCGCCGTCGGCCCACGTCCGCGCTCGAGGGCCAGGCGCACGCCGGCCACGGTGGTCACGCCGGCGCCGAGGGCGGCCAGCCTGGCCCCCGCGACCGACGGGCGGTCACGACGGACGAGGTCGGCGCCGGTCACCGCCGAGCGGCTCGACCGCCACGCCACCACCAGGCTCCACGTCACCACGAGCAGGACGATCAGGGCGGCGCCGGCGACGAGCACCAGGGGGTCGAGAGCGAGCCCGGGGTCCAGTTCGGCCCTGCGGGCCACGCCCACGGGAGCGAGGGGTGAGGCGCCCACCGCCACGATCACGGCGACTGTTGCCCCGGCCAGGGCCAAGAGGACCGCGCGCGGCACCATCACGGCGCTGCGCTGACGTCGGTCGAAGCCGGCGGCGCGCAGCGCTTCGCCGTCATCGAGGCGCAGCGTCACCTGGCGGCCGATGGCCTGTCCCACCAGCGCCACCCCGGCGATGGCGAACACTGCCGAGAACAACAGCAGGGCGTTGGCCTCGAAGTCCACGGCCCGCCGGATCGAGGCGAGCAGGGTCTCCTCGTCGTTGGCCGATTCGATGAAGAAGTGGTCCGCGGAAAGGGCCTTGACGGCCGCACCGAAGTCGTCGGTGCTCACCCCGGCGCGTAGTCGGCCGACGGCGCCCCCGCCGTACGAGGCGACGTCGCCGTCCAGTTCGTCCCAGAACGCCGGGGTCAGTTTGATCGACCAGGCGTCGGTCGCGAATCTGCCCTCACGGTCCTGGCCGTCGCTGCGGAGATCGCGGGGCTGGCGCTCGATGCCGGCCACGGTCATCGCGAAGTCGGTGCCGTCGGGATCGACCAGCAGCTGACCGTTGCCGGCAGTCTCGAGGTTCGCCTGGGTGACGTTGCGCAGGTCGAAGGTGTCGCCCACGCCGATGCCGAAGGTGTCGGCGAAGGCCTCGTTCACGAGGGCATCGGTTGCCGACCTGGGATCGGGCGCCTCACCGTCGACGAGGATCGGCCGCCAGAAGCCGAGAGGCAGATCGCCCTCGCGGACGGCTGCGGCCACCATGACCGTGAACTCCTCGCCGGGAGGCCGGACACTGACCAGGGCGGACGACAGCAACGCCACGGTTTCCCACTCGGGCAGTTCGAGCACCTGATGGACCAGGTCGCTCTGTTCGGCCTCGGGCAGCGCCGGGTCGACGTAGACGACGAGGTCGGCGGGCCGGTTGTACTCGAGGAACTCGGGCAAGGCGTCGCGAGTGCGGATCGACCCGGCGACCGCCGCCAGGGTGACGCCGCCAGCGAAGCCGATCAGCCCGATGAGCGCGAGCGTGCCCCAGATCCCGCGGCGGAGGTCCGCCCTGCCTCGGTACCAGACCGCTCCCATCTGCTGATCCTCGCAGGGCGAGGGCAGGGCGACGAGTGCGCTGGCAGGCCTCTCGGGGTGGTGCTGGCATCACCCCGAGAGGCCTCGAGACGGACCCGCAACCCGTCGCCGCAACCGGCGCTTCGGTGAGCGCTCCCTGCGACCCGTCGCCGCGCATGGGCCGAACGACCCATCCCGCGGGGAGGCCTAAAGGCCGGGAGCGCTCGTCCCGAAGTAATGCTGTCGGCCCCCGCGCCGGCCTTCGTTCACTACGCAAAGGAACCTGCTGATCATGCGAGTCCGCATCTCAAACAGGATGGCCGCTGGGGTCATCGCTCTCGTCGTCCTCCTCACCGCCGGCCTCGCGATCGCGCTGTGGTCGTCCGACGGCAGCGGTAGCGGCGACGCCGCCGCCATCTCGGCCCAGACCGTCACGGTCGACGCCGCGACCGGCGCCGCCGACCTCTACCCGGGCAACACGCAGGGCGACGTGCACTTCACCCTCACCAACGACAACCCGTACCCGATCCGGTTCACGGACATGACGCCGGGCGCTGTCACGTCGAGCGACCCGACCAACTGCCCGGCCTCGAACGTGACCGTCGGGTCCGAGACCGACCTCACCCTGGACGTGGCCGCCAACGCCACGAGTGGTGCGCAGTCGATCGCCGACGTGGTCACCATGGTGTCGGGGGCCCCCGATGGCTGCCAGGGCGTGACGTTCACGATCGCCCTGGACCTCACCGGCACGCAGGTCTGACGGACTGGACCCGTTGGTCCGGACCCGTCGGGTCTGGCCACGACCGATGTCCCCTCGACCTCTGAGCAGCGCTGAGCGCCGCGGCCGTCACCTACTCGTGAGAGTGGGTGCGGTTGCGGCGCTCGTCGTCGTGGTGAGCGTCGTCTCGGCCCCCTTCATCTCGTGGGCGGCCTGGACGAGCAGGGCGGTCGGCCCGGCCCGGGCCGTGAGCCAGAGCGTGCCCCAGGGGCCGGCGCCCGTCGCCGTCGCCGTGGGGAGCAGCGTCACCGTCAGTTGGAGCGAGACCGTGCTCTCTGGCGGCACGTCCGCCACCGGCTATCGACTCACGCGGTATCCCGCGGCGAGCGGGACGCCCGCCGCGATGAGCACCACCTGCACCGGCGTCATCGCCGGCCTCAGCTGCGTGGAGACCGGGGTGCCCCCGGGCTCGTGGCGGTACACGGTCACCCCCGTGCACAACGGGTGGACGGGGGCCGAGAGCGCGTTCGGCTCGGCGGTGAGCGTCGGCGTCGCCACGCTGGCGTTCTCGTCGTCGACCACCATCCCCGCAGCGAGCCTGCCGCTGGCGCTGGCCGGGACCGTCACGAACTTCCTCAGCGGCGAGGCCCTCAGCTTCCGTCTCGACAGTGCCACCGGTGCCGTCCTGTCGGGTACGCCCACCGCGGTCGCACCGGACGGGAGCGCCACGATCTCGGTCACGATCCCGGCGGGCACCGACAACTCGCCCCACAGCGTCTTCGCGGTCGGTGCCGGGGGGACGACGGCGAGTGCCGCGTTCACCATCCTCGACCCACCCGTCCTGTCCTCGCTCGAGATGTTCGACGTGACCGCGAACGGCAAGGTCGATCGGGTGGTGGCAACGTTCTCGAAGCCGCTCGCCCCCTACACGGCCGGTACTGTGCCGTGGACCCTCGCCAATGCGCCGTCGGGAGCGTCGCTGGCCTCGGTCTCGGTGACGGGCAGCGTCGCGACGTTGACGCTCGCCGAGGGTGCGGGCGCCGCGAGCACCGCGGTCGGCACGTTCACCGTCGCCCTGGCGGCGAACAGCGCAGGGATCCGTGACCTCAACGGTTTCACCGCCTCGTTCGCGGCCACCGCACCCGTCGACAAGGCCGCCCCGGCACCGGTGACGGCACCGCTGATGAACGACGGCAACGCGAACGGCAAGGTCGACCAGGTGACGATGACGCTCTCCGAGCCGCTCGCCGCCTACAGCGCCGGTACGGCGCCGTGGACGCTCGCCAACGTACCGTCGGCGGGGACGCTGTCGGCGGCCGCGGCGACGACCGGCGGGACCGCCGCCACCCTCACCGTGGCCGAGGGCGCGGGTGCGGCCGACACCGCGGTGGGCGGCTTCACGATCTCGGTGTCGGCCTCGGCCACCGGTCTCCGTGACGCGGCAGGCAACCAGACCTCGTTCACCGGTGTGGTGCCGGCCGACAAGGCCAAGCCCGCCCGCGTGAGCCAGGCGGCGTTCGACGCCAACGCCAACGGCCGGTTCGACCGCGTCGACGTCACCTTCTCCGAATCACTCGCGGCCTACACGGCGGGCGGGGCCCCATGGACGATGACCTCGGCCCCCGCGGGCACCGCAGTGGCCTCGGCGGCCGCCCTCGGGGCCACCGCCTCGCTCACCCTGGTCGAATCCACGGCCGTGGCCACCGCCGTGGGCTCCTGGCGCATCGCCCTGGCGGCCAGTGCGACCGGCGTCCGCGACGCCGCGGGCAACCAGTCGAGCTACGCGGCCGTGGCCCCGACCGACGCAGCGGCCCCCGTCGTGGTCTCGATGACCATGCAGGACCTGGCGGGCGGGAACGGCATCGTCGACCGGGTGGCGATCGTGTTCTCCGAGACCCTGGCGACGTACAGCGCGGGCCTCACCCCGTGGACGCTCGCGAACGTGCCGTCCGGCAGCAGTCTGAGCACCGTGGCCAGAACCGGGTCCACTCTGAACCTGACCCTGGCCACGCCCACGGGCGCGGGGGACACCACGGTCGGCTCGTTCACGGTGGCCATGGCCGCCAACGCCGCCGGCGCCCGCGACGCGGCCGGCAACCAGGCATCGTTCGCGGCCAGGGCGCCCACCGACGGCGCCGGGCCCGCAGCGCTCACCCTGTCGAGCGTCGGCGGCGCCATCGCCGGCCGCATCGCGCCGGGCGACTCCCTGTCGGTCCTGCTCAGCGAGCCCCTCGGCCCGGCGGTCACCCTGCCGGCCACCACCACCATCACCATGACCGACCCCAGCACCACGGCGTCCGACACCGTCACCATCCCGGGCCTGTTCAACGGCGCGCGGTCCACCGGATCGAACAGCTACCTCGCCACCGACAACACCAGCGCCGCCTTCGGCGTCTCTACCTTCAGCCTCAGTGCCGACCGCCGCACGGTGACGGTGACCGTCGGCCCGACCTGCGCAGGTACGGGGTGCGCCACTCTGGGGACGGCCGCCGCGGCGAACGTGTCGGTGCTGCTCGACGCCACCCTCCGCGACGCCGTCGGCGTCGTGCCCACCACGGTCGCCCGCAACATCAGCGCCCGCCTCTTCTGACCCGAGGGCCGACGGTGTCGACCCGGTTCAGGCCGAGGCCTTGCGGGCGTTGTCGGCGCGGCTGGTGGGGCTCATCTCTGGCGTCTGACCCGTCGCAGGACACGGGAGCGGCAAGGGCCCCGAGCGGAACGACGCGGCGGGGACCGGCGGGTGAGAACTATGGTGCGCACAGCACTGTCGGCTGCGCCCGACCCCGGCGCGGCATTCAGACCTGACGTGCCGGACCGGAGGCGGACATGGGTGGGCGCTCACTTCTGATGGCAGGAGTCACGGGTCTGGCGGTAGCCACGCTGGTGGCGGCCGGGCTGGCTTCGGTCCCGGTGGCCGCCGATGGCAATGACGCGCCGGGCAACCCGCCGACGTTCCGTGCGATCAGCGCCGGTAGCGCTCACACGTGCGCGCTGATCGACAACGGCATCGTCAAGTGCTGGGGCTCCAGCTCGTCTGGGCAACTGGGCCAAAGCGACCGCGCTTCCCGGGGCGACGCGGCGGACGAGATGGGTCTGAACCTCCCCGCCGTGAGCCTTGGCGGGGGCCGCACCGCCACGGCGATCGCGGCCGGCGGTGAGCACACCTGCGCATTGTTGGACAACGCAACGGTGAAGTGCTGGGGCGACAACGGCTCGGGCCAGTTGGGGCTGGGCGACACCGCCGACCGGGGCGACAACCCCGGCGAGATGGGCGACGACCTGCCGGCGGTGGCCCTCGGCACCGGTCGCTCCGCCACCGCCATCAGCGCCGGCGGCGACCACACCTGCGCCCGCCTGGACAACGGCACCGTCAAGTGCTGGGGCGAGAACGCCTTCGGCCGGTTGGGCCAGGGTGACATCAACGACCGGGGCGACAACCCCGGCGAGATGGGCGACAACCTGCCCGCGGTGGCTCTCGGCACCGGGCGCACCGCCGCTTCCGTCACCGCCGGATCGTTCCACACGTGCGCGCTCCTGGACAACGGCACCGTCAAGTGCTGGGGTGCCAACAGCTCGGGCAAGTTGGGTTTGGGCGATACCGCCAACCGGGGCGACGGGGTCAACGAGATGGGCGACAACCTTCCCGCCGTGGCCCTCGGCACCGGTCGCACCGCCACGGCGGTCTCTGCCGACAGCGGGAGCCTCCACACCTGCGCCCGGTTGGACAACGCAGCGGTCAAGTGCTGGGGTGAGAACGGCCGGGGCCAACTGGGCGTGGGCGACACGGCCGACCGAGGCGACGCCGCCAACGAGATGGGCGACAACCTCCCGGCGGTGACCCTGGGAACCGGTCGCACAGTTGCCGCCGTCACGGCGGGCGGCGATCACACGTGCGCCCGGTTGGACGACGCCACGCTCAAGTGCTGGGGCCTCAACTTCGACGGTCAGTTGGGCCTGGGCGACATCTCCGGCCGGGGCGACGGGGCCGGTGAGATGGGTGACAGCCTGCCCGCCGTGTCGCTGGGGTCGGGCCGGACCCTGCTCGCCGTTACCGGCGGCGGCCTCCACACCTGCGCACTCTTGGACAACGCCGCCGTGAAGTGCTGGGGCCGCAACGTCGGGTCGTTGGGACTCGGCGACACCGACGACCGCGGTGATGATGCCGGCGAGATGGGCGACAACCTGCCGGCCGTGGACCTGGTGCCCGGGCCCGCCGCCGCCTCCCCCTCGGCCGTTATCGCCGGTCGCGACCACACCTGCGCCCTGTTGTTCGACGGCACGGTGAAGTGTTGGGGCGACAATGCGGTCGGGCAGTTGGGCCTCGGCAACATCGAGGACCGGGGCGACGAAGCCGGCGAGATGGGCGCCAACCTGCCGGCCGTGGCCCTCGGCTCGGGGCGGTCGGCGGTGGCTGTCGCCGCGGGTGGGGCCCACACGTGCGCCATCTTGGACAACGGCACGGTCAAGTGCTGGGGCGACAACGCGTTCGGGCAGTTGGGTCTCGGTGACATGCTCGCCCGGGGCGACGATGGGGGCGAGATGGGCGACAGCCTGCCCGCCGTCTCGCTCGGCTCGGGCCGAACTGCGGTCGCAATCGCCGCGGGGAGCGGTCACACCTGCGCCATCTTGGACAACGCCACCGTCAAGTGCTGGGGCGGCAACGGCGCTGGACAGTTGGGCCAGGGCGACCAGGCCCCCCGCGGCGATGCCGCCGGCGAGATGGGCGCCAACCTGCCTGCAGTGGCGCTCGGCACCGGTCGCACCGCCACCGCCGTGACCAGCGGTGTGGCCCACACCTGCGCCAGGTTGGACAACGACACCGTCAAGTGCTGGGGCTTGAACGACTCGGGTCAGCTGGGCCTGGGCGATCCGAACTCACGCGGCGACGGCGCCGGCGAGATGGGCGACAACCTTCCCGCCGTCGCCCTGGGTTCGGGTCGGACGGCCAGGGCGGTCAGCGCGACCGGCGCGGTCCACACGTGCGCGGTCCTGGACAACGCCACCGTGAAGTGCTGGGGCTCCAACCTCAACGGACGTCTGGGCCAAGGCGACACCGCCAGCCGGGGTGTCGCTGCCGGCGAGATGGGCGACAACCTTCCCGCCGTCTCCCTGGGCACCGGCCGCACCGCCACCCGGGTCGCCACCGGCGCCTTCCACTCGTGCGCACGTCTGGACAACGGCAGTGTCAAGTGCTGGGGCAACAGCTCCTTCGGGGAGTTGGGTGTGGGCAGCTCCGCCAGCCGCGGCGATGCCGCCGGCGAGATGGGCGACAACCTCCCCGCCGCTTCGTTGGGGACCGGCCGCACCGCCGCGGCCATCAGTGCGAACGGCGCCCAGACGTGCGCGTTGTTGGACAACGTCACCGTCAAGTGCTGGGGCCAAAACGCGTTCGGCGAGTTGGGGCAGGGCGACGACGCCAACCGGGGCTTTGCTCCGGGCCAGATGGGCGACAGCCTGCCCGCAATCGACGTGGGAACACCGCCGCTGGTGGCCGCGGGGTCGTTCACGGTGGCGCAGACCGCCGACGAGACCAGCGTGATCGCGGGGGCGACCGTGCACCTGCACGTCACGGTGACCAACACCGGCTCCATCGCGTTGCACAACGTCACGGTCGTCGACGCCAAGGCCCCGGGCTGTGACGGCAACCTCGGCACGATCGGTGTGGGTGCCAACGCCACGGTCAACTGCACCCATACGGCGACCGCTGGCGACATCCCCACCTACACGAACACCGCGACGGTCGACAGCGACGAGACGTCGCCGAGCAGCTCGAACCCGGTCAACGTCACGGTGACGGCGCCCTCCGGCACCTCTGGCACGATCACCGACGCGGTGTCGGCCGCGCCGGTGGCGGGTGCGTTCGTCGCCGCGTTGCGCACCACCGACTTCTCGCTGGCCGGTGGCGCGGTGGCCGACGGTTCGGGCAACTACACCGTCACCCTCGTGCCGGGGTCGTACTTCTTGTACCTGGTCGACCCCACCGGCGCCCACACCGCCGCGTTCGCCGGGGCCCCCACCCTCATCACCGTCCCGGCCGGAACCATCGTGGACGCCGATGCGACCATGGCCCCCACCCGCGGATCGCTGTCGGGCACCGTCACCGAGACCGGCCCCAACACCGCCATAGGCGGGACCTGGGCCATCGCCCTCAACAACACTGGCATCCCCGAGCGGAGCATCGTGGCCAACGGTGCCGGCGCGTTCACCTTGCCCGGCCTCAACCCCGGGAACCACTTCATCGGCTACGTCGACCCCACCGGTGCCCACTCCACCCGCTTCTTCCCGAACTCGCCCAACGTCCCCGACGCCAACACCGTTGTCGTGAGCGCCGGCGGCAACACCGCCGCCAACGGAACGCTGCCCACCCAGACCGCAGTGGGTACCGGCGCTGCACTCACCGGCACGGTCACCGAACAAGGCACGGGCGCCCCCGTGCCCGGCGCGTTCGTCATGGCTCTCCACGCCGCCGACCTCCGCATCGCCCGCGGCGCCGTCGCCAACGCACAAGGCGTCTACAGCCTCGACGTCGTCGCCGGGCCCTACAAACTGGCGTTCATCGACCCCGCCGGGCTCCACCACGCCGAATGGCACGACAACCAACCCATCACCAACCTCGCCGGCGCCGCCTCGGTGGCTGCCCCCACTGCCACCAACGCCGCCCTCGGCCGCACCACGGGCTCGATGTCCGGTACCGTCACCGACGACCCCACTGGCAACCCCGTCGCCGGTGCCTGGGTCCTCGCCCTCGGGCCCACCGGCATCGCCGGCGGCGCCATCACCGCCGCCAACGGCACCTACACCGTCACCGGCCTGCCCCCCGGCACCTACCGCGCCACCTTCGTCGACCCCAACGGCGGCCACGCCCAGGAGTACTTCGACAACGCCCCCGACTTCTCCGGCGCCACCCCCTTCAACATCACCGCCGCCGCCGACACCAACATCGACGGCGCCATCACTGTTCCGTAGCCGTAGCCGTAGCCGTAGCCGTAGCCGTAGCCGTAGCGGGCCAGGCCGGCCCGGTATCGTCGAGCGGGCCCTTGCCTGAACCGCCCGGTTCCGGGCAGCGGACGTGGTTGCGCGAGGCTCTCGGGCGTGCCTGAAGCCGCCGCTTCGCCGACGCCGCCCATCGAGACGGTGCTGTTCGACTTCACCGGGGTGGTCACCGGATCGCCGTGGGCCACCATCGGAAGGATCGGAGCGGGTGACGGCATGGCCCCCGACGATGTGCTCGAGTTCATGCTCGGACCCTACGAGGAGGACACCGACCACCCCTGGCACCGGCTCGAGCGCGGCGAGATCGAGCTGATGGCCTACGCCGTCGATGTGCGTGAACGGGCGCAGGCGGCGGGCCTCGACCTCGACTTCGACCGGCTCCGCTCGCTGATGGTCGACCTCCCGGTGCACGAGCGGGTCGTCGAGTGCATCCGGGCCCTTCGGGCCGAGGGCTACCGCACCGCACTGGTCACCAACAACGTGAAGGAGGCGGGCGACCAGTGGCGCACCAAGGTGCCGCTCGACGAGTTGTTCGACGTGGTCGTCGACTCGTCGGCGGTCGGGATGCGCAAGCCGAACCCGGCGATCTACCACCACGCCCTCGACCTGCTCGGCGGGGTCGCCCCTGCGGCGTCCGTGTTCCTCGACGATCATCCGGGCAACGTCGTGGGCGCCCGCAACGCCGGCCTTCACGCGATCCTGGTGGACGACGTGGACCGGGCCCTCGCCGAACTCGACGACCTGCTCGGCCGGTAGCCGGGCCGGCGAGGGATCGTCGGCCGAGGTGCTCGGCACCGAGTACCGGCGCCGTCGGCAAGAGGCCCCGGCGACGGTCGACCACCAAAGCCACTGGTGTCAGTGACGTACGCGTGACGACCCTGCCACCACGCCACCGGTGGTCACGCCACTGCGAGGCGCTGAGCCTGGCTCAGAAGGTTCTCGATCTCAAGTCGACCATGCTCATAGACAGAAATCATAGGGAAACTATTGAAAAGGATTGGTGGGTGGGGCCGATAAGGCTAGAGTCGAACACATGTTCCGGATCCTCCGAGTGATCAGAGCGCACCTGGCGGCGTTCGCTACGAGGTGCGATCCGGACCGTTTGACCGTCGCGCAGGCGGCAGAGGCGATCAGGGTGCTGGCGGCGATCGAGAAGTCCGCCGCGGGTCTGCGCCTCTTGTTGGCCCGGCGGGTCGACAACGAGAGCCTGTGGGGCGAGGACGGTGAGCGCTCGGCGGCCGAGTGGTTGGCGAAGCAGACCGGCCAGTCCGCCGGCGACGCGGCACGCGATCTGGAGTGCTCGCGGCGGCTCAGGGAGCTGCCGGCGGCACAGGACGCGGTGAAGAGGGGCGAACTGTCGCCCGATCAGGCCAAGGCGGTCGCCGATGGCGCCAGCGCGGACCCGTCGTGCGAGGACGAGCTGTTGGACACGGCCCGGAAGGGGTCGTTCGGAGAGCTGGCCCGCAAGGCAAAGGCACGGAAGGCAGCGGCGCTGGGCGACGACGAGGCCCGGCATCGTGCGGCCCACAAGAACCGGTCGTTCAAGGACGGCACCAACGCGCAGGGTGAAGGCTGGGGCAGCTACCACGGCCCGGCGCACCACAACGCGAAGCTGACCGCCCTTTTGAAGCCGCATCTCGACAGGGTGTTCGCCCGGGCCCGCACCGAAGGCGGCCGCGAACGCTTCGATGCCAACATGTACGACGCCTTGATGGCCCTCCTCGGCATCGAAGGGGCCGACGACATCGGCACCGCGGCGGGCGCGTCCTCCCCAGTCGGAACGGTCGGAACGGTCGGTGAAGGTGGTCCCGGCATCGGGCACACCACGCCACCCACCACGCCACCCACCACACGACCCACGCCGCCGGCCGCGGTGCCCCCGCCTGCTATGCCCCGCCGGGCGAACGTGCAATTGATCCTGCGGGCCGATGCCGCCGCGCTTCGGAGGGGCCACACCGTGGCGGGCGAGCTCTGCGAGATCCAGGGGGTCGGCCCGGTGCCGGTCGCCGCTCTCCGCGAGTTCCTGCCCGACGCGGCGATCGCGCTGGTGATCCAGGACGGGGTCGACGCGTTCAACGTCACGAACTTCTCCCGCCGGGCCAACGTCGTCCAGCAGCTCGTATTGCACCTGCTCAACATCGGCTGCACCAGGCTCGGGTGCGCCGCCACCGAACACCTGGAGGTGGATCATCGGGTCGACTGGCACAAGATCCACGTGACCGAACTCACCAACCTCGACTGGCTGTGCGCCCACGACCATCGGTTGAAGACTCACAAGGGCTGGCAGCTCGAGCCCGGCACCGGCAAACGGGCCATGTGCCCACCCGGCCAGCGGTCATGGCTCGACCACCCGCCAGGCGACCCGCCTCGCCGCCAGACGCTTACGCCCGTCTGAGGCCCACGCCGTCTCTGGCCTCGCCGCCAGGCGCCCACGCTGTCTGAGGCCCACGCGCCGCCGGGGGTGCTGCGCCGGGGCCGGCCAGCCGCTCGGGCGGAAAGCGGTTCGCTCGTTCCGATGGCGGCGCTTGCGGATGGGCGCGAGCCCCGCCCCTTCCACTTGACCGCTCGGTCAAGTACCCTCGGAGCAGATCGAGAGGCACGTTGTCCGTGGGAAGACGTTGCCCGTGGGAAGACGTCGTCCGTCCGAGGGGGATGCGGGAAGTGGCTGATCCGAAGAAGGCCCGGGCGGCGTTCACGCCGTGGGACCGGCGAGAGCTGCCCGGCTCGTTCACGGTGGAAGAGACCGCCAGACGAGTCGGCCACTACAAGTGGATCGAGATGCGCACGTTCGAGGTGCTCGGCGGCTGGGTGGCCACCGTTCCCGAGCTCGACGTGAAGCTTCGCCTCGGCACCCACACGTACCACCACGCCTGGCACAGCGAGCTCTGGCACAAGCGCCTGCCCGAACTGCGCGAGATGAACCCCGAGCGCCTCAACGTCCCGCCCAACGACGAGATGGTGGCCTTCGTCGACTCGCTCACCGAGCCCGAGGCCCCCGGGCTCACCATCGAGAAGCTCGTCGGCGTCTACCGGGTGCTGATCCCCCACAAGATCGCCGCGTACACCTTCCACCTGAACAACACGAGCACGATCACCGACGCCCCCACCGTCCGGTCGCTCAAGTTCGCGCTCGCCGACGAGTTCGACGACTGGCGCGACGGCGAGATGCTCATCCAGTCGCTCATCGAGACCGATGACGAGGTGCAGCGGGCCGCCGACCGCCAGGCGCACCTCGAGAAGCTGCTCCTGGCTGCCGGCGGCATCGCCGGGCCGGGCTCGATCGGCGCCCCCCTCGAAGCCAACCACGAGCGCACAGAAAGCCAACAGGTGTCCCCATGAGGAAGTCCCACCCCGTCGAGGATCTGGCCCGCGACGAGCGATTCGTCCGCGTGCCGCTCACCGACCGTTTCAACGACCCCCGATCCATCCAGAACACCAAGATGCGCGCCTCGGCCAAGCTCACGCCGAAGCGGCCCGACGCGTCCGACGCCGCCCGGGCCCTCATGCACGGCATCTTCGTCGGTGAGATCCAGGCGCTCGAGGGCGCCGGTCGCACGTGCTGGGACTTCGACACCGGCGACGGACGCGACGAGGCCCCCTTCGCGCTCAAGCTCGACATGGCCCGCCAGTGCTGGGACGAGGCCCGACACTGCGAGATCTCGGTGAAGCTGAGCGACTGGATGGGCACCGAGATCGGCGAGTTCTCCGAGGGCACCTTCCTCTACGAGGCCGCGTGCAACCCCGACCCGGTCCTGCGCCTCACCGGCGTCAACCGGGCCCTCGAGGGCCTGGCCATCGACGTGTTCAACACCATGCGTGAGTTCGGCGACGCGGCCGGCGACCCGGTGCTCGAGTTCTGCGAGGACTGGATGCTCGCCGACGAGGTCACCCACGTGAAGATGGGCTCCGACTGGCTGCGACGCCTCACCGCCGACGACCCCGAGCGCCGCAAGAACGCCCTCGAGTTCCAGCGGGTGGTCGACAAGCTCTTCTCCCTCGGCGGCTTCCGCGGTGAGGACGACGAGAGCCCGGTGAAGCTGGCCCGCCGCTTCCGTGAGCTCGCGGGCTTCGAAGACGCCGAGATCGACGAGATCGCCGAGGACGCCCACGCCGCGTTGCGCGAGGCGCAGGAGCGCACCGAGGCCCTGGCCGCCGACGCTGCCGCCGGCTGACCGGTCCGCCCCGGCGACACCGACACCGAGCCCATGCCCGTCATCGTCACGCCCGAGACCTTCACCCTGGTCGGCTTCGACAACGCCGAGATCATGGCGATCGCCGAAGACCTGCTCCCCAAGGTCGGGATCGACGCCGACGCGGACGTCCATCTCGAGGTCAACGAAGGGTCACCCCTCGGTTGGGCGGTGGTCGCCTCGCTCGACCCCGTCACCTTGAACATCGAGAGCGGGGCCCTCGAGGACCCGAAGCGTCCCCGTCAGCTCTCGGTCGATGGCGCGCAGAACATCATCGGCCGCCTCCTCCTCGAGGCGTCCGATCGCCTCGATCCCGCCTTCGGAGCCCCGCCGCTCGACGAGCCCGTCGACCCCGCGGTGGCCAACGCATGGGAGACCTACCAGGCCGGCCGCCTCGACCAGTTGGGCTACCGCTACTTCGACCAGCGCCAGCGCCGGCTCTACCACTTCCGCAACCGCCACGGCTTCACCGACCGGGCCGACGCCGTGTTCGACCGCCTCTGGCACGCCGACGGCGTCACCTTCGCCGACCTCCGAGCCCTCTCCGACGAGGCCCTCGGCGCTTCGGCCCAGACCTGAGGTCTCGTCGGCCCCGGGTGCCGGCCGCTCGGCGGCGGCGAAGGGCCTGACCGTACACCGAAACCGCCCGCTACCACCCTCGGCAAACCCTCAACTACCTATTGAGGTTCTCTTGCCACGGAGCGCGCTGCCGGGCCCACCCCTCGACCAAGGATCGAGGCAGGTCGAGGCAGGTCGAGGGTTGGCAGGCGTTTGGGCCGACTGACTCATTGGCCAGCGATATCGACGCGTCACCCTCATCTCTGGGTGTGCCGTACCGAAAGGTGCGGAACCTCTCACCCAGGAGTATTGGCGATGCGTGTCATGTCGGAGCTTTCCAAGAAGATCAAGGGGCAGGCAACCAGCGCCCGGCTGCGCCGTTTCAGCTGGGGCCAGTTGCTGGCGCCCGTGGCCATCGTGGCCGTGCTGGGAGCGGCGTTGGTGACCTCGCCGGCGCGTGCGCCCGAGACGGCGCCCCCGCAGCTGACTGCCGCAGGGCTGCAGACCCACTACCTGCCCTTCGACGCGGCGCAGTTCTACGACACACTGCTGAGCGAGGAGCCGGGGCTGCCGGCGCAGAACGTGCGGCTGGTCAGCTCGATCGTGTCGGCCCGCGCGAACAACGTCGTCGCCGTCGACCACTGGGAGGATGGCTACGACGCCGACCCGATCAACAGCCCGGGGGCCACCACCGAGCTCCAGACCATGGGGGACGGGCAGCCGCTGGTTCTCAACAACGTGGTGGTGCTCGCCAACATCGGTGACATCACCCCGGGAGGGTCGAGCCAGCCGTACTACGACGGACGCGACAAGATCGTCTCAACGGCGCCCGCCGTCGTGACGATGGGCGGCTGGGGCGAGACGACCGGTTCGGTCCACGCCTCTGCGGCAGCCGTGCCGGAAGTCGCCCGCTACGGCTACGCGTTCCGGAGCCCGGTAGGTCAGGACGCACCCTTCGACCCGATCAACAACAACGTCAACGACTCGCCCTGGGAGTACACGGGCATCATTGTCGTCGCGGCCCAGAACGGCACCGTGGTCAACGTGACGGGTGAAGCGCCCGTCACCCTCGACGAAGGCCAGGTCCATCTCGTCGACGGCGGCATCAACCTGGGTGACACCATCACGTCGAACAAGCCCGTCGCGGTGTACGTCGCCACCGGCGACGTCGGCGAGGGGTACGAGGGTCGCATGTTCGAGCTCACCCCGACGGAGCGCTGGTCCGACCGCTACTTCTCGCCGGTCGCCTCGACCAACAACACCAGCGAGATCGCCCGGGCCTTCCTGTTCAACCCGGGGAGCTCCGCGATCACCGTGAACGTGACCCGCTCCGACGGGACATCGACGACGCTGTCAGTTCCGGCCGGCGGCCAGGCGAGCTACAGGTACGCGCAGGACGTGGGGGCACAGTTCTCGAGCCCGGGCAACTCCTTCTACGCGCTCGTGGCCATCACCACTCCTGAGAGCGGCGCGGGCAACGACTCCAGCGGCTTCTACAACTGGGGTTTCACGCTCATCCCCGAGAAGTACCTGACCCCGATGGTCGTGCTCGGCTATGCGCCGGGTTCATCGAACCTCACCGAGAACGACAGCGGTGTGTGGGTGGCAGCTGCGGCGAACACCACCATCTACGTCGACCGTGACGGTAATAGCGCCACCGGTGCCAATACCGACGCCAACGGCAACAAGTACGACTTCTCCTGCAGCGTCAATGCCCTCGTGCCCAGGGTGATCGTGGACAACGGCGGTTCGACCTGTGGTGTGCCGAGCACCGTCACCAACGCCAAGGGTACGGGCGACGCCGACATGACCGGTGCCCGCATCTACACCGTCGACGGCACCAGGCTCGCCGCCGCCTGGGGCCAGATCCCCGGCCTGCAGGCGGCCAATCCCGCCATCGACATGGGCACCACCGTGCTGCCCTTCCCGACGGTCGACCTGAACAAGACCTCGGCCATCGTGGATGACGACGGTGACGGCCTCGCCGACCCCGGCGAGACGATCCGCTACACGATCACCGCGAACAACACCGGCATCGCGCCTGCGGACACCCTGGTCCTGACCGACGGGGTGCCGGCGAACACCACTTACACGCTCGCGACGACCCAGACGAACGGGAGCCCGATCGCAGACGACGGGGTGGGGACGCCGTTCCCGCTCGACGGGTCCGGCGTGACGCTGCCCCCGGCACTCGCGGTGGGCGAGACGCGGACGGTCACCTTCGACGTGGTGGTCGACCAGCCGTTGGCCCTCGGGGTGACCCAGATCGTGAACGAGGCGACCCTCGCCACGAGCTACGGCACCTACGTCGCCGTCGATGTCCAGCCGACCGCGCCGCCGGAGCCGTCGGTCGCGATCGCGAAGACCGTGTACCGCGGCCACGACGCCGGTGCGTCCTGCCAGGGCCCCGACACGGTGTTCGGCCAGAACGGCGATGCCGTCACGTACTGCTTCGCGGTGACGAACGACGGTGCGACCGACCTGGCGCCGGTCACGATCGCCGACGCCGACCTCGGCATCGACGAGACGGACATGACGGCCGTCTCGGGAGACCTGACCTCGATCGCTCCCGGTGACACCCGCGTGCTCTACTACGAGACCACGATCAGCGGTGACCTGACGAACACCGCGACCGTCACCGGTGTGCCGGTGGACGGCAACGGCGACCCGATCCCGGCCACCGACCCGGTGACCGCGCGCGACACCGCACAGGTGGACCAGGTGGCGCCGGCGGTATCGGTGGCCAAGACCGTGTACCGCGGCCATGACGCCGGCGCCCTGTGCGCCGGGGCCGAGACCGCGACCGGCGTGAACGGCGATGCAGTGACGTACTGCTTCACCGTCACCAACGACGGCGACACGACGCTGGCGCCGGTGACGGTGGCCGATGCCGACCTGGGCATCGACCAGACCGCGATGACCCCGCTCTCGGGTGACCTGGCGCTCCTGGCGCCGGGCGGCTCGGCGACCCTGTACTTCGAGTCGACCATCGACGGTGACCTCACGAACACGGCGTCGGTGTCGGGCACGCCTGCTGACGCCAACGGCGCCGCCCTTCCGGGGCTCGGTGCGGTGACGGGTGACGACACCGCCTCGGTGGACGAGGTCGCGCCGGCGGTGTCGGTGGCCAAGACCGTGTACCGCGGTCACGACGCCGGGACGACCTGTGCCGGCACCGAGTCTGTGGCGGGCCTGAACGGCGACGCGGTCACGTACTGCTTCGTCGTCACCAACGACGGCGACACCCCCTTGGCACCGGTGACGGTGACCGACGGCGACCTCGGCATCACCGACGCCGACATGTCGGTGGTCTCCGGCGACCTGTCGTCCCTGGCGCCGGGCGCTTCGGCGACGCTGTACTTCGAGTCCGTCCTCGACGGCGACCTCACCAACACCGCAGCGGTGTCGGGTGTCCCCGTCGACGGCAGCGGTGCTCCGCTGCCAGGGGTGGCCCCGGTGACCGGTGACGACACCGCCTCGGTGAACGCGGTCGGCCCGGCGGCCCTGGTGGCCAAGACGGTGTACCGCGGCCACGACGCGGGGGCCTCGTGCGAAGGCACGGAGACCGTCGTCGGGCGCAACGGCGACGCCGTCACCTACTGCTTCGTGGTCACCAACAACGGTGACGTCCCCCTGTCGCCGGTGACGGTGACCGACCCCGACCTGGGCATCGACGAGACCGACATGACGGTCCTGTCCGGCGATCTCGCCACGGTGGCACCGGGAGACTCGGTGGCGCTGTACTTCGAGTCCACCATCGACGGTGACCTCGTCAACCACACCTCGGTCTCGGGCCCGCCGGTGGACGACAACGGCGACCCGCTGCCCGGTGTCGACCCGGTCGGCGACGACGACACGGCCCAGGTGGACGAGGTGGCGCCGGCGGTGTCGGTGGCCAAGACCGTCTACCGCGGCCACGACGCCGGCGCGGGCTGCACCGGCGGTGAGCTGGTGCAGGCACGGAACGGCGCCCAGGTCACCTACTGCTTCGAGGTGACCAACGACGGTGACACCGCGCTGTCGCCGGTGACCATCGCGGACGCCGACCTCGCCATCACCGAGGCCGACATGTCGGTGCTCTCCGGTGACTTGTCCTCGTTGGCGCCGGGCGGCTCGGCCACGCTGTACTTCGAGTCGACGGTCGACGGCGACCTCACGAACATCGCGACCGTCACGGGCACGCCCGTCGACGGCGGTGGCACGCCCCTGGTCGGCGTCGACCCGGTGACGGGTGACGACACCGCCCAGGTGGACGAGGTCGGGCCAGCGGTTTCGGTGGCCAAGACCGTCTACGCCGGCCACGACGCGGGTGCGTCGTGTGCGGGCGCCGAGCTCGTCACCGGTGCGAACGGTGCCGACCTGACCTACTGCTTCGGGGTGACCAACACGGGCGACACGGCCCTGTCGCCGGTCACGCTGGCCGACGCCGATCTCGGCATCACCGAGGCGGACATGGTCGTGCTCTCGGGCGATCTGTCCTCGCTGGCGCCCGGCGAGACGGCGACCCTCTCCTACGAGACGGCGCTCGACGGTGACCTCACGAACACGGCGACCGCGACCGGCGCGCCGGTGGACGGCAACGGCGACCCCATCCCGAGCATCCAGCCGGTGACCGCCGACGACACCGCCCAGGTCGACGAGGTCACCCCTTCGGTGGTCGTGTCCAAGACCGTGTACCGCGGCCACGACGCCGGTGCGGGCTGTGCAGGCTCGGACCTGGTATCGGGCGTGAACGGTGACGGCGTGACCTACTGCTTCGTGGTCACCAACAACGGGGGCGCGACCCTCGCCCCGGTGGCCGTGACCGACGCGTCGCTCGGCATCGACCAGACCGACATGACGGCCGTGTCGGGTGATCTGGCGTCGCTGGCGCCCGGTGACTCGGCGACCCTGTACTTCGAGGCGACGATCGCCGGCGACCTGGTGAACACCGCCTCGGCGACCGGCACGCCGCTCGATCCCAACGGCGATCCCCTGCCCGGCGGTCAGCCCGTGGGCCACGACGACACGGCGCAGGTGGACCAGGTGGCGCCGGCGGTCTCGGTGGCCAAGACGGTGTACCGCGGCCACGACGCGGGTGCGTCCTGCGCCGGGGGCGAGTTGGTCCGCAGTGGCAACGGCGCCGCCGTCACGTACTGCTTCGTGGTCACGAACGACGGTGACACGACCCTGGCGCCGGTGACGGTGGCCGATGCCGATCTCGGGATCACCGAGGCGGACATGACGGTGCTGTCGGGTGATCTGGCGTCTCTGGCGCCGGGCGACTCGGTGAGCCTGTACTTCGAGTCGTCGATCGACGGCGACCTGACGAACACCGCGGTCGCGACCGGCGCGCCGGTCGACGGCAACGGTGACCCCTATCCCGGGCTCGACCCGGTGACCGGTGACGACACGGCGCAGGTGGACGAGGTGGCGCCGGCGTTGTCGGTGGCCAAGACGGTGTACCGCGGTCATGACTCGGGTGCGGGTTGCCCGGGCGGCGAGCTGGTGCAGGGCCGCAACGGTGCGGCCGTGACGTACTGCTTCGTGGTGACCAACGACGGTGACACGACTCTGACGCCGGTGACGGTGGCCGATGCCGATCTCGGGATCACCGAGGCGGACATGACGGTGTTGTCGGGTGATCTGGCGTCGTTGGCGCCGGGCGACTCGGCGACCCTGTACTTCGAGGCGACGGTCGACGGCGACCTCACGAACACCGCGGCGGTTACCGGCACGCCGGTCGACGGCAACGGTGACCCGATCCCCGGTGCCGACCCGGTGACGAACGACGACACCGCTGCGGTGGACGACGTGTCGCCAGCGGTCTCGCTGGCCAAGACGGTGTATCGCGGCCACGACGCCGGCGCCGGCTGTGCGGGCTCGAACCTGCTGTCGGGCCTGAACGGTGAAGCGGTGACGTACTGCTTCGTGGTGACCAACAGCGGTGAGTCGGCGCTGACGCCGGTGACGGTGGCCGATGCCGATCTCGGGATCACCGAGGCGGACATGACGGTGTTGTCGGGTGATCTGGCGTCGTTGGCGCCGGGCGACTCGGCGACCCTGTACTTCGAGTCGTCGATCGACGGCGACCTGACGAACACGGCCACCGCGACCGGCACGCCGGTCGACGGCAACGGCGACCCGCTCCCGGGCTCCCAGCCGGTGACCGACGACGACAGCGCCCAGGTGGACGAGGTCGCTCCTGCGGTCTCGGTGGCCAAGACCGTGTACCGCGGCCACGACTCGGGTGCGGGCTGTGCCGGCTCGAACCTGGTGTCGGGCCTGAACGGTGACGCGGTGACCTACTGCTTCGTGGTCACCAATGACGGTGACACGACTCTGACGCCGGTGACGGTGGCCGATGCCGATCTCGGGATCACCGAGGCCGACCTGTCGGTGCTGTCGGGTGATCTGGCGTCGTTGGCGCCGGGCGACTCGGCGACCCTGTTCTTCGAGTCGTCGATCGACGGGGACCTGACGAACACGGCGGCGGTGACCGGCACGCCGGTCGACGGCAACGGCGACCCGCTCGATGGTGTCGACCCGGTGACGCACGAGGACACCGCCCAGGTGGACCAGGTCGGCCCGTCGGTCTCGGTGGCAAAGAGCGTGTACCGCGGCCACGACTCGGGTGCGGGCTGTGCGGGCTCGAACCTGGTGTCGGGCCTCAACGGCGACGCGGTGACGTACTGCTTCGCCGTGACGAACAACGGTGACACGACCCTGTCGCCGGTGACGGTGGCCGATGCCGATCTCGGGATCACCGAGGCGGACATGACGGTGTTGTCGGGTGACCTGGCGTCGTTGGCGCCGGGCGACTCGGCGACGCTGTACTTCGAGGCGGCCATCGACGGTGACCTGACGAACACCGCGGCGGTGACCGGCACGCCGGTCGACGGCAACGGCGATGCGCTGCCCGGTGTCGACCCGGTGACGAACGAGGACACCGCCCAGGTGGACGAGGTGGCCCCGGCGGCATCGGTGGCCAAGACGGTGTACCGCGGCCACGACAACGGTGCGGGCTGTGCCGGCTCGGAGCTGGTGTCGGGCCTCAACGGTGACGCGGTCACCTACTGCTTCGTGATCACCAACGAGGGTGACACGACCCTGGCGCCGGTGACGGTGGCCGATGCCGATCTCGGGATCACCGAGGCGGACATGACGGTGTTGTCGGGTGATCTGGCGTCGTTGGCGCCGGGCGACTCGGCAACCTTGTACTTCGAGTCGTCGATCGACGGCGACCTGACGAACACCGCAGCGGTGACCGGTACGCCGGTCGACGGCAACGGCGACCCGCTCGATGGTGTCGACCCGGTGACGAACGAGGACACCGCCCAGGTGGACGAGGTCGCCCCTGCGGTCTCGGTGGCCAAGACGGTGTACCGCGGCCACGACGCCGGTGCCGGCTGTGCGGGCTCGGAGCTGGTGTCGGGCCGTAACGGCACCGAGATCACGTACTGCTTCGTGGTCACCAACGACGGCGACACGACCTTGTCGCCGGTGACGGTGGCCGATGCCGATCTCGGGACCACCGAGGCGGACATGACGGTGCTGTCGGGTGATCTGGCGTCGCTGGCGCCCGGCGACTCGGCGACCCTGTTCTTCGAGTCGGCCATCGACGGCGACCTGACGAACACCGCGGTCGCGACCGGCACGCCGGTCGACGGCAACGGCGACCCGTTGGCCGGTGTGGCCGACGTGACCGACCGGGACACGGCTGCGGTCGACGCAGTCGGGCCCTCCGTGTCGGTGGCCAAGACGGTGTACCGCGGCCACGACTCGGGTGCGGGCTGTGCGGGCTCGAACCTGGTGTCGGGCCTGAACGGCGATGCGGTGACGTACTGCTTCGTGGTGACCAACGACGGCGACGTCCCGTTGGCGCCGGTCACCGCGGCCGATGCCGATCTCGGTATCACCGAGGCCGACATGACGGTGCTGTCGGGTGACCTGGCGTCTCTGGCGCCGGGCGACTCGGCCACCCTCTACTTCGAGTCGGCCATCGACGGTGACCTGACGAACACGGCGGCGGTGACCGGCACGCCGGTCGACGGCAACGGTGACCCGCTGCCGGGTGTCGATCCGGTGACGAACGAGGACACCGCCCAGGTGGACGAGGTGGCCCCGGCGGTCTCGGTCGCCAAGACGGTGTACCGCGGCCACGACGCCGGTGCCGGCTGTGCGGGCTCGGAGCTGGTGTCGGGCCTGAACGGCGATGCGGTGACCTATTGCTTCGTGGTCACCAACGACGGCGACACGACCCTGTCGCCGGTGACGGTGGCCGATGCCGATCTCGGTATCACCGAGGCCGACCTGTCGGTCCTGTCGGGTGACCTGGCGTCTCTGGCGCCGGGCGACTCGGCGAGCCTGTACTTCGAGTCGGCCATCGACGGTGACCTGACGAACACGGCGGCGGTGACCGGCACGCCGGTCGACGGCAACGGTGACCCGCTGCCCGGTGTCGACCCGGTGACGCACGAGGACACCGCCCAGGTGGACGAGGTGGCCCCGGCGGTCTCGGTCGCCAAGACGGTGTACCGCGGCCACGACGCCGGTGCCGCCTGTGCGGGCTCGGAGCTGGTGTCGGGCCTCAACGGTGACGCGGTGACCTACTGCTTCACGGTCACCAACGACGGCGACGCGACCCTGTCGCCGGTGACGGTGGTCGATGCCGATCTCGGCATCGACGAGGCGGACATGACGGTGTTGTCGGGTGACCTGGCGTCTCTGGCGCCGGGCGACTCGGCGAGCCTGTTCTTCGAGTCGGCCATCGACGGTGACCTGACGAACACGGCGGCGGTGACCGGCACGCCGGTCGACGGCAACGGTGACCCGCTGCCCGGTGTCGACCCGGTGACGAACGAGGACACCGCTGACGTGGACGAGGTCGCTCCGGCGGTCTCGGTCGCCAAGACGGTGTACCGCGGCCACGACGCCGGTGCGGGTTGCGACGGCGCCGAGCTCCTGTCGGGGCTCAACGGCGAGGCAATCACCTACTGCTTCGAGGTGACCAACACGGGTGACACGACGTTGGCGCCCGTGACGGTGGCCGATGCCGATCTCGGGATCACCGAGGCGGACATGACGGTGTTGTCGGGTGATCTGGCGTCGTTGGCGCCGGGCGACTCGGCCACCCTGTACTTCGAGGCCACCATCGACGGCGACCTCACCAACACCGCGGCGGTGACCGGCACGCCGGTCGACGGAAACGGCGACCCGCTGGCCGGTGTCGACCCGGTGACGAACGACGACACCGCTCAGGTGGACGAGGTCGCTCCGGCCGTGTCCATTGCCAAGACGGTGTACCGCGGCCATGACTCGGGTGCGGGCTGTGCCGGCTCGAACCTGGTGTCGGGCCTCAACGGTGACGCGGTGACGTATTGCTTCGACGTGACCAACGACGGCGACACGACCCTGTCGCCGGTGACGGTGGCCGATGCCGATCTCGGGATCACCGAGGCGGACATGACGGTGCTGTCGGGTGACCTGGCGTCTCTGGCGCCGGGCGACTCGGCGAGCCTGTACTTCGAGACCGCCCTCGACGGCGACCTCACGAACACCGCGGCCGTGAGCGGGGTGCCGGTCGACGATGCCGGTGTTGCGCTTCCGGGCGTGGACCCGGTGACCGATGAGGACACCGCAGCGGTCGACGCGGTGGGCCCTGCGGTGATGGTCGCCAAGACGGTGTACCGCGGTCACGACGACGGCGCCGGTTGTGCGGGCGACGAGCTCGTGCACGGCGTGAACGGCGACGCGGTGACGTACTGCTTCGAGGTGACGAACAACGGTGACACGACCCTGTCGCCCGTCACGGTGGTCGACGACGACCTGGGGATCGACGATGCGGACATGACCACCCTGTCGGGTGACCTGTCGAGCCTCGCCGCGGGTGACTCGGCCACGCTGTACTTCGAAGCGACGGTCGACGGCGACCTGACGAACACCGCGGTTGCGACCGGTACCCCGGTCGACGGCGCCGGCGACCCGCTCGACGGTGTCGACCCGGTGTCCGACGACGACACCGCCCAGGTGGACGAGGTCGCCCCCGCGGTCTCGGTCGCCAAGACGGTGTACCGCGGCCACGACGACGGCGCCGGTTGCGCCGGCGACGAGTCGGTCACGGGCGTCCACGACGGCGATGTCACCTACTGCTTCGAGGTCACCAACGACGGTGACACCACCCTCGCACCGGTCGAGGTCGTCGACGCCGATCTCGGCATCGACGAGGCCGACATGGTCGTCCTGTCGGGTGACCTGTCGAGCCTGGCCTCGGGTGACACGGTGTCGCTGTACTTCGAGACGGTCATCGACGGTGACCTGACCAACACGGCCACGGTCACGGGCGCCCCGGTGGACGACGCCGGTGTCCCGTTGGAGGGTGTCGACCCCGTGACGGGCGACGACACCGCCGAGGTCGACGAGGTCGCTCCGGCGATGACGATCCTGACCGAGGTCCTCGACCCCTTCACGGGTGACTGGTTCGACGCCGACAGCGACGGGGCCACGTTGGGGAGCAACGACGGGATCGCGGCCACGTTCGGTTCGGGTGACACCGCGAGCTTCCGGTTCACGGTCACCAACACCGGCGACGCCCCCATCACCGACGTCGTCGTCGACGCCCCCCAGTGCGACAACGCCCCCGAGGTGGTCAGCGGCGACACCGTGAACCCGGGTGTGTTGGACGTCGACGAGGTGTGGGTGCTGACCTGCGACGTGTCGGACGTGACCGCCGGCATGACGATGACCGCGACCGTCACCGGCGACGCCGGCGGCGACGTGCCCGAAGGCTCCGGCACCAGCGAGACCGCGGCCATCCAGGTGGCGTCGATCTCGGTCGACAAGACGGTCGAGGACCCCGAGACCGACGAGTTCGTCGACTCGGCGACCCTCGAGTCGGGCGCCGACGCCACGTTCCGGATCGTGGTGACCAACACCGGCGAGGTCCCGCTCTCAGGGGTCACGGTGAGCGACGCGTCGGCCCCGGACTGTGACCAGGCCTTCACCGACACGTTGGCGCCGGGCGAGTCGTTCGTCGCCTACACCTGCGTGGTGACCGGCGTGGAGGAGGGCTTCGTGAACACGGTGACGGCCACCGGCACGCCGGTGGACGGCCAGGACCAGCCCGTGAGCGACGACGTGACCGACGACGGCACGGCGACCGTCAACGTCACCGCCCCGCCGGTGACCGACCTGGCCATCACCAAGGACCTCGTCGACATCGATCAGACCGCGGGCATCGCCACGTGGCAGATCGACGTCACGAACGTGGGCGACCTCGCGGCCACCGAGCCGATCACGGTCACCGACGACCTCCCAGCCGAGCTCGGCTACCGCAATGCGGGCGGCGAGAACTGGTCGTGCGAGTTCGTCGACCCGACCGTGACCTGTGTGACCGACCTCGACCTGGCCCCCGGCGACACCACGTCGATAACGGTCGAGACCTACGTCCTGTCGGACCCCGGCCAGACCGTGACCAACGTCGCCAACGTCGACGGCACCGACGACACGGACGCCACCAACAACACCGACCACGCCGACGTCGACACCAACAACCAGGGGCAACCCGTGCCGGCCATCCCCGGCACGCTGCCCCGCACCGGCGCCGACGTCGCCGGCCTCCTCGCCGCCGCCGGCCTCCTCATCGCCACCGGAGCAGCGTTCCGCCGCTCCGCCAGGCGCCGAATGGCCGGCTGAACCGCTACCGGTTGACCCCTTGAACGGGTGACCGGAGACGCCCAGAGCGCCTCCGGTCACTCGGGTCCGGCGGTCCGGCGGTTCGGCCCAGTGCGGGTGGCACGTGGGTTTCACCCGGTATGGGACCGACCCGCAAACACTCAAAGGTCGTCTCCCCGATGCCGAAGCAGATAGTCGACCTTCGAAAGGAATTCGGAGAATGCGCACACACGCGGATCACGAAAGAGCATGGCGAGGACACACGGTGAATGGACGAAGCGTGAATGGACGAAGCGTGAATGGACGAAGCGTGAATGGACGAAGCATGAATCGACGACGGCGTGACCCGATGGGACGGCAAGTGTCCCGTGTCAGCGTCGTGACGCTGCTGCGGGGCCTGGCCGTGTTCGCCGTGGGGGCCGCCCTGCTGACCGGGGTGACCACGGCCGAGGCCCAGGTGGCCCCGGGGCCCTCGGTGACGGTGGCCAAGACCGTCTACGCCGGCCATGACGCGGGTGCGTCGTGCGCAGGATCCGAACTGGTGCAGGGCGCCCACGGGGCGGCGGTGACGTACTGCTTCGAGGTGACCAACACCGGCGACACCACGCTGGCACCGGTCACGCTGGCCGATGCCGATCTCGGGATCACCGAGGCGGACATGACGGTGCTCTCGGGCGATCTCGCGTCCATGGCCGCGGGCGACGTGGCGACGCTCTACGTCGAGTCCACGATCAGCGCCGACCTCACCAACACCGTTTCGGTGTCGGGCACCGCAGTGGACGGCGGTGGCGCCCCACTGGTCGGGACGGCCCCGGCGACCGCGGAGGACACCGCGGCGGTGGACGAGGTGGCGCCGTCGGTCTCGGTGGCCAAGACGGTGTACCTCGGCCACGACGCGGGAGCGGGCTGTGCCGGCTCTGAACTGGCCACGGGCGTGAACGGCGACGCGGTGACCTACTGCTTCGTGGTCACGAACGACGGCGACACGACCCTGGCACCGGTGACGGTGGCTGACGCCGACCTCGGGCTCACGAAGGCGGACATGACGGTGCTCTCTGGCGACCTGGCGTCGATGGCACCGGGGGACACGGCCACGCTCTACGTCGAGTCCCTCATCGACGGCGACCTGACGAACACCGTGACGGTGACCGGCGCACCGGTCGACGCGGGTGGCGACCCCCTGTCCGGCGGCCAGCCCGTGCTCGCGGAGGACACCGCGGCGGTGGACGAGGTGGGGCCGTCGGTCTCGGTGGACAAGACGGTGTACCTCGGCCACGACGCGGGGGCGGGCTGTGCCGGCTCGGACCTGGTCGCGGGCCTGAACGGCGATGCGGTCACCTACTGCTTCGTCGTCACGAACGACGGTGACACCACGTTGGCGCCGGTGACGGTGGTGGATGCCGACCTGGCGATCGACGCCTCCGACATGACGCCGATCGTGGGCGGAGCGGCGACCGGTGACCTGGCGTCGCTGGCGCCCGGCGAGTCGGCGGCGCTGTACGTCGAGTCGACGATCGACGGCGACCTGACCAACACCGCCACGGTCGCCGGCGTGCCGGTCGACGACGCCGGCCTTCCCCTGGGGGGGATCGACCCGGTGACCGCGCAGGACACGGCCCAGGTGGACGAGGCGGTCGCCTCGATCTCGGTCGAGAAGACCGTGGAGGATCCCGAGACCGGTGACTTCGTCGAATCGGCCGTCCTCGAGCCGGGCGCGGATGCCACGTTCCAGATCGTGGTGTCCAACACCGGCGACGTGCCCCTCTCGTCGGCCTTCGTCGACGACCCCCTGGCCACCTCGTGCGACCATGTCTTCACCGACACCGTGGCGCCCGGCGAGTCGTTCGCCCCGTACACGTGCGTCGTGAGCGGTGTGGACGCGGGCTTCGTGAACACCGCAGGGGCCACCGGTACGCCGGTGGACGACCTGGACCACCCGATCGGCGAGGCGGTGACCGACGAGGACGTCGCCGTCGTCGAGGTGGTGGCCCCGCCGGTGACCGACCTGGCCATCACGAAGGACCTCGTGTCGCTCGACCAGGCCAACCGCACCGCCACGTGGGGCGTCACGGTGACCAACCAGGGGGACACGGCCGCGACCGAGCCCATCCTGGTCGCCGACGACCTCCCGCCCGAACTGGGCTTCCTCAATGCGTCCGGCGAGGACTGGTCGTGCGAGTTCGTCGACCCCACCGTGAGCTGCGTGACCGACGTGGACCTGGCGCCCGGTGAGAGCTCGTCCCTCACGATCGAGACCTCGGTGCTCTCGGGCCCCGATCAGACGGTCACCAACGTGGCCGGCCTCGACGGCGTCGACGACAACAACGTCGACAACAACAGCGACGAGGCCCGGGTCGACGTGAGTGCCGAGGGAGACCTCGCGCCGGACGTGCCGACCGACCTCCCTCGCACCGGTGCCGACATCGCCGGCCTGCTCGCGACCGCCGGCCTGTTGATCCTCACGGGCACGGCGTTCCGTCGTGCGGCCCGTCGGCGGATGGCTGGTTGAACCGCCAGGTGTGAGTGAGTGAGTCGGGCCATCCGGGCCGCCGATCGAGGCGACCCGGATGGCCCGTTCGCCGTCCACCGGCCCGCCCGGCGTTCAGAGCCGGCCCGAGGCGATCACGCGCGACAGGAACTGGCGGATGCGGGCCTGCGTGGGCTCGGTGAGCACCTGGGCCGGCGGCCCGGACTCGAGGACCCGGCCCTCGTGCAGGAAGAACACCTCGTCGGCCACGTCGCGGGCGAAGCCCATCTCGTGGGTGGCCAGGACCATCGTCATGCCGCCTTCGGCGAGGTCGCGGATGACGGTGAGCACGTCGCCCACGAGCTCGGGGTCGAGGGCCGACGTCACCTCGTCGAGCAGCAGCAGCTCGGGGTCGCCGACGATGGCCCGGGCGATGGCGGCGCGCTGCTGCTGGCCCCCCGACAGGCGGTCGGGGTACTCGGCCACCTTGTCGCCGAGGCCGAACCTGGTGAGCACCTCGACGGCCCGTTCCTCGGCCTCGGGGCGGGGGAGGTTGCGGACCCGCCTCGGTGCCAGGGTCACGTTGTCGAGCACGGTGAGGTGCGGGAAGAGGTTGAAGGCCTGGAACACGATGCCGACCCGCCGTCGGATCGTGTTGGCGTTGACGCCGCGGGCGCTGATCTCCTGGCCGTCGAGCTCGATGCGGCCGGCGTCGATGGGGTCGAGCAGGTTCACGCAGCGCAACAGGGTGGACTTGCCGCAGCCGCTCGGGCCGATGAGGCACACGACGCCGTGGGGCCGCACCGACAGGCTGATGCCGTCGAGCACCACCTTGTCGCCGAACGCCTTCTTCACGCCGCTGAGCGCCAGTCGGGGGACCGTGCCTGCTCGGGCCTCCTCCGTCGGCGCCCCTTCGGGGTCCGACCCAGGTCGGTGGTGCTGCTCCGCCCCGCTGCGCAGCTGGTCGGTCATACGAGGGCCTGGCCGCGGCGGGCCCGCTCGCGCTTGGTGTACCAGTCGGTGATGCGGGCGAGGGGCACCGAGGCGAGCAGGAACAGGACCGTCGCCGCCACGAACGAGGTGTAGTTGAAGGTCCTCGACTTGTAGACCTCGGCCTCGCGGACGGCCTCGCGGATGCCGAGCACGCTCACCAGGGCCACGTCCTTCTGCAGGCTGACCAGGCCGTTCAACAGGGCCGGGATCACGTTGCGGATGGCCTGGGGCACGATCGCGAACCGCAGGGTCTGCCACTGGGTCAGCCCCAGCGATCGGGCCGCGGCCCGCTGGCTCTCGTGCACCGAGTCGATGCCCGCCCGGTACACCTCGGCGGTGTACGCGGCATAGGAGAGCACGAGCGACGCCACGCCCCAGAAGAGCGGGTCCTTCGGCACGCCCGGCAGGTCGAGGGCGGGCACCCCGAAGCCGAGCAGGAACAGGATGAGCAGGATCGGGATGCCCCGGAAGAGGTCGATGTAGATGATCGAGAGCACCCGCAGGGGGAAGAACGCCGGACCCCGCAGGCTCCTGATCACGGCGACGAGCAGTCCGAAGGCGACGATGAGCACCTCGGCGACGGCGAACATCTTGATGTCGAGCCAGAAGCCGCCCAGCACGTCCGGCCACGACTCGCGGAAGTTCTCGGGGTTGAAGAACTGCTGTTGGACCTTGGGCCACGACGCGCTGTTCAGGATCAGGAACAGGCCACCGCCCAGGAAGACGACGGTCGCCACGAAGGCGACCAGCGCGCCCCGGGCGCCGTCCTCGCCGAGTTCGTGGCGCAACGACCCGAACCGGCTCGGGGGCGCAGGTGGCGGTCCCGAGCCGATGTCGTTCACAAGAACCCCGGATTTCTTGGTGACTTCCCCCCGAAGCGGGGGTCGAACACCAAGAAATTCCCAGGCATCGGGGGTGTGCCGGTCGTGGCGGCCGGCTACTGGGACAGCGTGGGGGTGTCGCCGCCGTCGGCGAGCCACTGCTGCTGCAGGTCGGCCAGGTCGCCAGAGTCGTCCACCGCGGCCAGGGCCTGGTTGACGCACGGGATCAGCTCGCTGCCGTCCTCGAAGAGCATGCCCAGCTGCTCCTCGTCGCCAACGGTGGGCAGGATGCCGACGATCGAGGCATCGGGGATCTCGGCCGAGGTGATGTAGAAGGCGGTGGGCAGGTCGAACACGAGCCCGTCGACCTGGCCGGCGTCGAAGGCCGACTTGGCGGCGGCGTTGTCGTCGAACACGGCCGCCTCGGTGTCGGGCTGGATCACGTTGTCGATGTAGTCGAGGCTCGTCGACCCGATGGCCGCGCCGAGCTTGGCGGTCCTCAGGTCGGCGATCGAGGTCGCGTCGGCGATGTCAGCGTCGGGAGCGGCCACGATGGCCTGCTGCACGGTGTAGTAGCCGTCCGAGAAGTCGACCGCCTGGTCACGTTCGTCGTTGATGCCGAACTGCTGGATGTTGAAGTCGTAGTCCTTGTCGCCGGGGGCGATGGCCTCGTCGAAGCCGGTGCTGGTCCACACCACGTCGGTGGGGGCGAACCCGAGCTCGGCGGCGATGTCGTAGACCAGCTCGCTCTCGAAGCCCTCGTTGCCGGCGGGGTCGTCGTTGGCGACCCACGGCGGGAACACCGGGTCGCCGGTGGCCACGGTGAGCTGGCCCTCGGTCTTCAGCGGCAGGTCGGCCACGGCGCAGTCACCGGCGGCCGCGGTCGTGTCGCCGGCCGCGGCGGTGGTGTCCGACGAGCTGGTGTCCGACGAGCTGGTGTCCGACGAGCCCTCGTCACTGTCGCTGCTGCAGGCGGCGCCCACCAGGGTGAGCGACAGGAGAACGGCGAGCAGTCGCCACACGCGTGTTCCGAACATGAGTTGCCTCCGGGTCCTGGGTCCGCCCTGCCGGGCCGAGACGACGTCGTCGCCCGCAGTCTTGCACGGAACGCGGGCGCGCTCAGCGGGCGACGGGACCTCGCCCGACCGATGCGTGCCGGTCAGGTCACGCCAGGTCGTGGGCGCTGACGGCGTCGAGCAGGTCGATGGACGGGGGGCGGTCGAGCTTGCCGTCGCAGGCGTTCGCCATCTCGACCATGTCGGGCGAGTCGAAGTGCGCCCGTTGCGCGGCCGGCGACGCCCATTTCTCGATGACGATGAACCGGGTGGGGTGGGTGGCCGAGAGGCACAGGTCGATGTTGCGACAGCCTTCGTGGCCACGGCTCACCACGACGTACTTGGCGAGCACCGACTGCAGCGCCTCGGGATCGGCGGCATCGAACGACATGATGACCACCGTGAGATCGACCTCGTCCACGGTTTCGGGGCCGATCACTCAGGCCCGGCGGTGCGGGCGCCGACATCACGGACAGTGGGCATGTGCTCACAGCTGGAGGAATCGGCGGCCTCTGTGGGGTTGGCCCTCTTGACCATCTCGGTATCGTAAGCCACAGAGCACCGAGGGTCCCGTCGCTTGCCCCGGTCCCCGATCTGTTCCCGAGGCCCCGCCATCTGTCGGTCGTGCGGCCACCGAAACTCGACGCCAGGAGAACACCGTTGGCCAAGGAGCGCGTGGAACGAGACGAGGAAGACCTCGTCCGTCTCTATCTCACCGACATCGGGCAGTACCCCCTCCTCACCAAGGACGACGAGGTCCGCCTGGCCCAGGCCATCGAGGGCGGTGCCGCCGCCCGCGCCGAGATGGACGTGGCCACCGAGCTCACCGCGGCCCGCAAGCGCGAGCTGCGGCGCAACGCCCGCAAGGGAGAAGAGGCCGAGCGCACGTTCGTCCAGTCCAACCTGCGCCTCGTCGTCTCGATCGCCAAGAAGTACCAGGCATCGGGGCTGCCGCTCCTCGACCTGATCCAGGAGGGCAACCTGGGCCTCATGCACGCCGTCGAGAAGTTCGACTGGCGCAAGGGGTTCAAGTTCTCGACCTACGCGACCTGGTGGATCCGCCAGGCCATCACCCGGGGCATCGCCAACACCGGACGCACCATCCGGCTCCCGGTGCACGCCGGCGACACCCTGGCCCGGCTCCAGAAGGCGCGGTCGCGCCTCGAGCTGAAGATGGGGCGCCCCGCCACCCTGGCCGAGCTGTCGGCCGAGGTCGAGATGCCCGAGGAGAAGGTGACCGAGGCGTTGCGCTTCGCCGCCGAGCCGCTCTCGCTCTCCGAGCCGCTCCGCGAGGACGGCGACGCCGAGCTGGGCGACGTGGTCGAGGACCGCTCGGCCGAGTCCCCGTTCGAGGTGGCCGCCACCGCGCTGCTCCCCGAGGAGATCCAGCGCCTGCTCTCGCCGCTCGACGACCGTGAACGCGAGATCCTGAAGCTCCGGTTCGGTCTCGACCGTGGTGAGCCCCGCACCCTCGAGGAGGTGGGCGAGCACTTCAACCTCACCCGCGAGCGCATCCGCCAGATCGAGGCCCGGGCCATGTCGAAGCTGCGCCACCCCAGCAGCGACACCGGCGCACGCGACCTGCTGGCCGTCTGAGGCCCCGCACGCCGCGGCCGCCGGCGGGCCGCCCTACACTCGGCGCATGAAGAAGCTCGTGCTCGTCGCCATCCTCATCGCCCTCGTCGCGTTCGCGGCCAAGAAGCTCCGCGAAACCGCGTAGCCGGCGGCGCGGCGCCCACGAGGCGCCGCGCGCCGGCGACCGCGCGGTCCCGCCGCGTGGGCGGTTCACGACGCAGCCACCACCAGACCACCCCGCCCGCCACCGCCATCACCACGCCGCCGCTCACCGCCGCGGTGGGGCCCGGCGGCGGGCCTCGGCGCTTGAGCTGCACCTGTTGCTCGAAGGTGGTGCGCTCCCAGCCCTGCTCGTCGGCGTATCGCGCCAGGGCGCGGTCGGCGTTGACGGCCACGGGGTGGCCCACGGCCTCGAGCATGGGGATGTCGGTGGCCGAGTCCGAATAGGCGTAGGAAGCCCCGAGGTCGATGCCGAGGCGCTCTGCCTCTTCGCGCATGGCCTCGGCCTTGAAAGGGCCGTACGAGTAGAACTCGACCTCACCGGAGTACCGGCCTTCGTCGTCGAGCTGCGCCCTCGTGGCGATGGCGTGGTCGGCCCCGAGGTACTCGCTGAGGGGCTCGACGATCTCCTGCGGTGACGCCGAGATGATGTAGACGCGGCGACCCGCCTCGTGGTGCTCGCGGATCAGGTCGAGGGCCTCGCCGAACACGATGGGCTCGATGACCTCGGCCAGGGTCTCGCGCACCAGGTCGCTGATCGTGTCCTGGTGCCAGCCCTTGCTGATCCGCAGGGCCGACTCGCGCATGCGGGCCATGCGCGCCTCGTCGGCGCCGAGATAGAGGTACACGAGCTGGCCGTAGAGCGCCCGCAGCACGAGCCAGCGGGAGATGAGCCCGGCCCGCTGGAACGGCCGCCCGAACGCGACCATCGACGCCTTGGCGATGACGGTCTTGTCGAGGTCGAAGAAGGCGGCTTCCACCCGCCAGAGGCTACGGGGGCCGCGCGGCTCCGGGGTCATCGACCGCCGTGCCGCACCGTTGGGAGCGCCGGTGTTGTGGATGTCACACCACCTCTTTAAGGTGATGCCACCTTCCCCCAAGGTGTTTGACTGCCCCTGGGAGGGTTTCCGTGCTCGTTTCCTGTTGGTCCGCCAAGGGCGGCTCCGGCACCACCGTGATCTCGGTGGCGCTCGCGCTGGTGATGGCCCGAACGTCCGAGGTGCTGCTCGTCGACCTGGCGGGCGACGTGCCGGGCGCCCTCGGGCTGCCCGAGCCCGACGGCCCCGGGCTCACCGCATGGCTCGGCGCCGGTGACGACGTGGGGGTCGAGGCCGTCGCCCGGCTCGAGGTGCCGGCCCGCCCCGGGCTCTCGGTGCTGCCCCGGGGGCCCGGGCGCCTCGTCGCCCCACCCGGCCGGCTCGATGCGCTCGCCGGGCTGTTCGGTGCAGGGTCGCGGCCGGTCGTCGTCGACTGCGGCGTGCTCCGGTCGCCCGACGACGGCGCCACGGTGCTGGCCGGTGCCGCCACCCACTCGCTGTTGGTCACACGGGCGTGCTACCTGTCGATCAGGCGGGCGGTGGCGGCCCCCGTCCGGCCCTCGGGCATCGTGCTCATCACCGAGCCGGGCCGTGCCCTGGGGCGCGCCGACATCGAAGAGGTGGTCGGGGTGCCGGTGCGGGCCGAGGTGGCCCTCGACCCGGCGGTGGCGCGCGCCGTCGACGCCGGCCTGCTCGGCTCGCGCCTGCCCCGTGGGCTCGAACGGGCGTTGCGCCATGCGGCCTGACGGCCCTGGCGGGGTTCGGCTCAACGGCGTCGACGGCCCCGACGGCACCGACGCCGTGGCCGTTGAAGCGATGGCGCTCGACGACTTGGTGCACGGGCGCCTGCTCGCCGAGCCGGTCGGGGCGGTCGTCGACGCCCGGGGCACCGTCGAGCGCATCGTCCGCATCGCGGCGCCGCTGCTCGGCTCGTCCGAGGCGTCGGGGGTCATCGAGCGCGTGTTGGCGCGGGTCGAGGGCCTCGGCCCCCTCGACCCGCTGCTGGCCGACCCGTCGGTCACCGAGGTGATGGTCAACGGCGGCGGCGCCGTGTGGGTGGAGCGCGACGGCCGTCTGGCGGTCACCGACGTCGCCCTTCACGCGGACACCGTCGCTCACCTGATCGAGCGGGTGGTGTCGCCGCTGGGGCTGCGGATCGACCGCTCGTCGCCGCTCGTCGATGCGCGCCTGCCCGACGGATCCCGCGTCAACGCGGTGGTACCGCCCCTGGCGATCGACGGGCCGTGCCTCACCATCCGGCGCTTCGGCGCCCGCCCGGTCGACCTCACCGAGGTGTGCCCGCCCGGCGTCGCCCCGCTGCTGCGGTGGGCGGTGGCGGCGCGGGCCAACATCGTGGTGTGCGGTGGGTCGGGGTCGGGCAAGACCACGCTGCTCAACGCCCTGGCGGCGTCGGTGCCACCGGGCGAGCGGGTCATCACCATCGAGGACGCCGCCGAGCTTCGCCTGCCGGGCGACCACGTCGTCCGGCTCGAATCACGCCCTCCCAACGCCGAGGGCGTGGGTGCGGTGTCGATCCGTGATCTGGTGCGCAACTCGCTCCGCATGCGCCCCGATCGCATCATCGTCGGCGAGGTGCGCGGCCCCGAGGTGCTCGAGATGGTCCAGGCGATGACCACGGGCCACGAAGGCTCGCTGTCCACCTGCCATGCGAACAGCCCCGTCGACGCCCTCCGGCGACTCGAGACCATGATGCTCATGGGCGGGCTGTTGCTGCCGCTCGCCGCCGTGCGCGACCACCTGGGCGCGGCGATCGACCTGGTGGTGCAGGTGGCTCGGCGACCCGACGGCTCGCGGCGGGTGGTGGCGGTCGACGAGGTGGCCGAGCCGGGCTCGGGGTGCGAGGGGTCAACGAGGCCGCTCGTCGGGAGAGATGGCCTCTCGTCACTGCCCCGTCGGCCGGTCCGTTGGGTCGGCGCGGAGCCCCCGCGGCCGTCGTGGGTGGTCGCTGCGTGATCCGGCCGGTCCCCGTCGTCGTTCTCGTACTGGTGCTGGCGACCGCGGCATCGGTCCGGGCCGCGCGGACTGCGACAGCGGCCCGGCCCGTGCGCGGACGGCTCGTCCAGGGGTCCGTCTCCCCTCCGCCGGGGGCTCGGGTGCGAGTTCCGGCGCTCTTCACAAGGCGACTCGAGGCGGCGCTGCGATCGGCCGACCTCGACCACGATGCCGCGGGGGTGGCCCGGCGTTGGGTCGGTGGTGCCGTGGCCGCGGTGGTGGTGGGCGGGGCGATGTGGGGGCCGGGGGGATCACTCGTCGTGCTGGCCCTTGCCACCGGCGGCCCGGTCGCCCTCCTGGCCTGGCGCAAGGGTCGACAGGGACAACGGTTCTCGGCGGCCCTGCCCGGCCTTCTCGAGACCGTGGCGGGGTCGCTGCGGGCAGGCTCGTCCCTGCCCGAGGCGTTGTCCTCTGCAGCGGCCGATGCCACCGGCAGCGCGCTGCTCGACGGCGATCTCGCGTCCCTCACGGCGCGGGTGGGGCGGGGCCAGCCGTTCGTCGATGCCGTCCGATCGTGGACCGTCGGCCGCCCCCACGAGGGCGTGGGCCTCGTGGCTGCCGCCTTCGTGCTCGGCACCGAGGCGGGCGGCGCGCGGGCCCGGGCGATCGACGGCGTGGCCGCCACCCTGCGCGACCGTCGGGCGTTGACGGCCGAGGTCGACGCGTTGTCGGCCCAGGCGCGGGCTTCGGCGGTGGTGATGATGGGTGCCCCCGTGGTGTTCGCCGCGCTCGGGCTGCTGAGCGATCCCGATGTGTCCGCGTTCCTGCTGCGCACCCCGGCGGGCCTCGGCTGCCTGCTCGTCGGGCTCGGTCTCGATGTCGCAGCCGGGCTCTGGATGATGCGCATCGCCAGGGCCGCCGCATGACCGTGTTGCTGCCGGGCCTGTGGCTCGCGGTCGCCGTCGTCGGTGCCTGGCGGTGGCGCCCGGCGCCTGCCCGCGCCCGGGCCCTCGGCGGTGTCGCGCTGTCGGGTTCGGTGGTGGGGTCGGCGGTGGGTCCGGCGGAGACCGGGCGCCCGCCGTGGGGGCTGCGGCGGTCCCCGGTGCGCTCGGTCGGGCTCGTCGCGCGCCGGTTGCTCGGGCGACCCGCCGATCCGGTGGCCGATCGACGGCTCGGGTGGGCCCTTGCCTCGGCGGTGCCCGTTGCCTTGGCCGCGCCCGTGCTGCTCCCGCTGGTCGGCGTTGTCTGGTGGGTCGCTCCCGTGGTGGGCCGCCGTCGCGAGGAACGGCGACGGGACGCCGCCCTGCTCGCGGAGCTCCCCGAGGTGGTCGACCTCTTCGTGCTGGCGATCGGAGCCGGGCTCACCGTCCCGCTCGCCGTGGGTGCGGTGGCGCGTCACCAGCGCGGGGTCATCGGCACGGCGCTGGCCGGCGCGACCCGCCGGGTGGGGCTGGGGGCCCGCCTCGCCGACGCGCTGTCCGTGTTGCCCGACGAGCTCGGCGAGCGGGTCCGGCGCCTGTCGAGCGTTCTCGTGGCGTCCGAGCGCTATGGCGTGGCGCTGCTGCCGGCGCTCGAGCGCCTCGCGGTCGAGACCCGCCTCGAGCGCCGCCGCCAAGCCGAGGCCACCGCCCGGCGTGTCCCCGTCAAGCTCCTCTTCCCCTTGGTGCTCTGCACCCTGCCTGCCTTCGCGCTCCTCACCGTGGTGCCCCTGCTCGCGGGGTCCCTGCGGTCACTGCGCCTCTGAACCATCCCAACGCTGAAAGAGCCCTCATGACCCGTCTGTTCGTCCGCGCCCACACGCTGCTCCGCACCCATCTGCTCGCCCTACGGTCCCGCCGCCCCGAGACCGGCCAGACCACCGCCGAGTACGCCCTCGTGCTCCTCGGCGTCGCCGCCATCGCTCTCCTCGTGGTTGCCCAGGCGAGATCCTGTCGTCAAGCCCAGTCTGGTCCGACCCGATACGACCGAGCCACGAGGCGAGGCCGCAGTCGCCGCACGACGTGGAGACCGCGCGGTAGTTGCCGGGTCCAGCCCGAGCGCTCCTGGCAGGTGTGGCCCGGCTTCCCGGTGCGTGAGGACCGATACGCCGAGCGAGTCCACGGGGTCGTGGTAGCTAGATGATCCTACTAGTAGTAGGATCAGAGTATGAAGGTCAGCGTCAGCCTCCCCGACGAAGACGTCCGGTACCTCGACACGTACGCCCATGTCCAGGGCCTCGACTCGCGTTCTGCGGCTCTGCGCAAGGCGGTTCGGCTCCTGCGGGCGTCCGAGCTCGGCGCCGCGTACGAGGACGCGTGGAGCGACTGGGCCGACAGCGACGACGCGGAGCTGTGGGATTCGGTGACATCGGACGGTCTCGGCTGATGCGCAGAGGGGAGATCCGCTGGGTCGATCTCGACCCTGTGCGAGGTTCGGAGTCGGACAAGCGCCGCCCTGCGGTGATCGTCAGCAACGACGGGGCGAACGCCACGGCGCACCGGCTGGGCCGTGGGGTCGTGACGGTCGTGCCGGTGACGAGCAACACCAAGCGGGTCTACCCGTTCCAGGTGCTCCTCAGCGCGACGGGCACGGGCCTCCCGCACGACTCGAAGGCGCAGGCCGAGCAGGTTCGATCAGTCGCGGTCGAGCGCATGGGGACACGAGTGGGTGTGCTCTCGGGACCAGACGTCGCGGCGCTCGACGAAGCCTTGAGGCTCCACCTCGCGCTCTGAGATCCCATCTGGCCCGACGACGTGGTCGACCACGGCCTCGCCGAATTCCACGACTGCCAGTTCTGGCTCAGCGTCGGTCGTACGGAGGTTTGTCGGGGCGGCAGTCGTCAGGCCACCGATCAGTGAGCATGTTTCCGTCAATTTCCGACTATCATGCAGCTTACGGGCAGCACCCAGGTCCTTCCGGACCGGGTGAACGGGACCCGCTCGCGCCGCAGGCGCCGCTGAATCCCTTCACCACCGAGGTGCCTCCCATGACCCGTCTGTTCGTCCGCGTCCACACCCTGCTGCTCGCCCACCGAGGCCATCGCGGCGACCGCGGTCAGACCACCGCCGAGTACGCCCTCGTGCTGCTCGGCGTGGCCGCCATCGCCCTGCTGGTCGTCGCGTGGGCCACCGACACCAACCGCATCGGCAAGCTGCTCGACAGCGTGCTCGACGCCATCTTGTCCGACGTCACGTGAGCCATCCGGCACGCCACCTCGACCGGGGGCAGTCCTCGGTCGAGGTGGCGCTGCTGTTGCCCTTCGTCGCCCTGCTGCTCCTCGCGGTGGTGCAGGTGGGCCTGGTGGTGCGCGACCAGGTGCTGGTCACCCACGCCGCCCGCGAGGCGGCCCGGGTCGCGGCGGTCGACCCCGACCCCGCGGCCGCGCGGGACGCCGCGGGGGCGGCCGCCGACCTCGTCCCCGCACGGCTCAGCGTCGACGTGTCGGGACGGGGGGAGTCCGGCAGCCGAGTGCAGGCAGAGGTCGTCTATCGGAGCCCCACCGTGGTCCCGCTCGTCGGTCGCCTCATCGGCGACGCACGCCTCACGGCCCGTGCGACCATGCGCGTCGAGTGAGGTCGGGCGGCACCTGCCGGCAACAGAGACCGAGCGATCGTCGCCAGTTCCCGGCCCGTCCGCTCGCGCCCTCAGCAGGGCGAGAGGATCGCCTGCAGCAGTCGAACGGCGCCGGCCTTGTCGAGCGGCTCGTTGAAGTTGCCGCACTTGGGTGACTGCACGCACGAGGGGCAGCCGTCGCCGCACCCGCAGCCCGCGATGGCCTCGAGGGTGGCTACCAGATGGCGGTCGGCCACCTGATAGCCCATCTCGGCGATGCCGGCCCCGCCCGCGTAGCCGTCGTAGATCACGATCGTCGGCAGGCCGGTGTCGGCCTGGCGCAGGGTCGACACCCCACCCACGTCCCATCGGTCGCAGATCGTGAACAGCGGCAGCATCCCGATGGCGGCGTGCTCGATCGCGTGCAGCGCCCCGGGCGCATGGGCGAGGCCCACGTCGGCCTCGGCCAGCAACTGGGGCGGCACCGTGTACCAGAACGCCCGGGTGACGAGGTGGGAGGCAGGCAGGTCGAGGCGCTCTCGGGCGAGCACCTCGCCGGTGAAGGCGTCGCGCCGCTGGTAGCCGGTGACCTGCGAGCACACCTCGATCGATCCCAGGTGCAGCCCGGTGCCACCGACCGTGCGCCGGGTGTCCGTGGCCAGGACGCGCACATCGGTCTCGGACCGGGCCTGGGTGTAGTCGCCCCCGTCCCACGGGGAGACCAGGGCGACCCGGTCGTCCAGGTCGAGGTCGTCGACGTGGTACGCCCGTCCCTGGTGCAGGTAGGTGGCGCCCGGGTGCACGCTGCGCATGGCCCGGCCCTCGTCGACGGTGCCCACCAGGTCGCCGTTGGCGAGGGCGATGCGGAACTCGTGGGCCGACGAGCCCCGGAGCCCGATGCCCCGGCTCGGCCACCCTCGCGCCGCCCAGACCGCTCGGGGCTCGGTGCGGGTGCCGCGGCCCCGAGGGCGGATCTTGAGCCGGTCGTCGAGCACGAGGGCCCGGACGCCCTCGGCCAGCACGTCGGGCGGCCAGTAGGCCTCGTCGGCATGGCTGAGGGGCAGTTCGAACGCGGCGCACGCGAGGTGGGGCCCGAGGACGAACGGGTTGGCGGGGTTGATGACCGCCGGCTCGGCGGGCCGGGTGAACACTTCCCGAGGGTGGGCGATGAGCCACTGGTCGAGCTGGTCCTGGCCCGCGACCAGCACCGCCAGCGACTGCTGCGCCTCACGCCCGGCGCGGCCCGCCTGCTGCCAGAGCGAGGCGATGGTGCCGGGGAACCCGTTCAGCACGCAGGCGTCGAGCCCCCCGATGTCGACACCCAGCTCGAGGGCGGTGGTGGCGACGACGCCCTGCAGGCCGCCCGAGAACAGCTCGTCCTCGATGGCCCTGCGCTCGACGGTGAGGTAGCCGCCGCGGTAGGCCTGCACCGCGTCGGCCAGCGCTGCGGGGAGGCGCCGGCGGATGTCGGCGGCCACGACCTCGGTGCCCTTGCGGCTGCGGCAGAAGGCGATGGTGCGCCGGCCCTGGCGGATCAGCTCGGCCACGAGCGTGGCCGTCTCGCGGTTCGACGAGACCCGCGGCCCGTCCGCGCCACCGGCCCCAGTCTCGTCGCCGCCAGTGTCGTCGAAGTCCGGATGATCGACCGCGGTCGACGTGCGTGGGGCCCCCGGCGGCTCCCCGTCGGCCAGGGGAGGGTTCCACAGTGCGAACAGCCGCTCGCCGCAGGGCGAGCCGTCGTCGGTGACCTCGGCCACGTCGAGCCCGCACAGCTCGGACGCCAGCCGCCCGGGAGCGCCGATCGTGGCCGACGAGAAGACGAAGGTGGGTCGCGAGCCGTAGTGCGCGCACAGCCGACGGAGCCGGCGCAGCAGATGGGCGACATGGGTGCCGAAGATGCCCCGCAGCAGGTGGAGCTCGTCGAGCACCACGTAGTCGAGCCGGAGCAGGAAGGTGTCCCACCGACCGTGGTGCGGGAGGATGCCGTTGTGCAGCATCTCGGGGTTGGTGAGCAGCACGTTGGCGTGGGCGCGGGCCCAGGTGCGCTCCTCGGGTGAGGAGTCGCCGTCGTAGGTGGCGGCCACCAGGCCCGGGACCTCGAGCCGGGTGAGCGCTCGCAGCTGGTCCTGGGCGAGGGCCTTTGTCGGGAAGACCAACAGCGCGGTGCCCGAACGCACGGGGCGTGCCGCGGCCTCGGCGATCGGGGCCTGGTAGCAGAGCGACTTGCCCGACGCCGTGCCCGTGGCGATGGCCACGGACCGGCCGCTGCGCGCCAGGTCGATGGCCGCGGCCTGGTGCGACCAGAAGGCGTCCACCCCGAGGCGCTCCCGAACCACCGGCGGGAGCGGTCGGGCCAGCTCGGCGGTGCGTGGTGCCCGGGCCGGCAGTCGTTCGAGGTGCACCAGTCGGTCGCCGCCCGGCCCCGAGGGCGCGCCCGACAACCCGGCGAGCACCTCGTCGAGGCTGGGGATCGGGGCCGGAGCGAGAAGCGCCATGCCCTGGCCATGCTACGGATCCCGCCGGCGTAATTACAGCGCTGTTCCCGTTCCTGACCCGGTCCGGGATGGCCCGACGTGCACGGTGAGTGGATACCGTGACTGGCGTGACGAGCCCGTCCGCGGGCGGGTCAGCGATTCGACGGGTAGCGAGGAGCCGAGAGTCGACGTGCAGTTCGAGGTCAATGTCGCAGCGGTGGGCGAGTGGTCGGTGGTGGCGGTGGCCGGCGAGGTCGACGTGGCCACCGCCCCGAAGCTCCGCGAGCAGACCATCGCCCTGGTCGCCCAAGGGCACCACCGGATGGTGATCGACCTCGAGGCCGTCGACTTCCTCGACTCCACCGGGCTGGGCGTGCTGGTCGGCGTGCAGCGGCGGGTGCGGGCCGCGGGCGGCGAGCTGCGGGTCGTCTGCACGACCCCTCACATCGTCGAGCTCTTCGAGATCACCGGCCTCGACCAGGTGTTCGACATCCGGGCGGGCGTCGGGGACGCCACGGGCGACGCCACCTCGGCCGACGGGGCGGCCTGACGCCATGGGACAGGTTGTCGAGCTCGAGATCCCGGCCAGGGCCGACTTCCTCGAAGTGGCCCGCATGGTGGTCACGACGGCCGCGTCGATCGAGCCCACCTTTCCCGACGAGCGCATCAACGACCTCCGACTCGCCGTGTCCGAGGCCTGCACGAACGCCATCGAGGCGCACGCCTCGGGCGGGGACGGCGACGACCGGATCGTCGTGCGGTGTGACCTGGCCGAGGACCGCATCGAGGTCGAGGTGGAGGACCAGGGGGGTGGCTTCGACCTGGCCGACCTGAGCGACCTGCCCGCAGTCACGGACCCCGCCCGACTGGACCACGAGCGGGGCCTCGGCATCACCTTGATGCGTGAGGTGGCCGACGAGACCGAGTTCCGCGTGTCGCCGGAGGGCACCGCAGTTCGCCTGGTCGTCTACTCCACCAAGCGGCGCTGAGCGCACTGGGCAGCGTGTTCTTCGGCGATTCTCAGGGCGTCCACTGTTGGGAGTCTCCCGCGAGGCTCAAGGTGCCGGAATACGATCGGGTGCATGCGGCGAGCCCACCTCCTCTTGATCGGGACCGTCCTGGCCCTCGCCGTGGCCTGCACCTCGACCGGCGCGCCCGCGTCGGCCTCGACCTCCACTTCCTCGGCCTCGGGGCCGACGTCCTCCGCGGTTCCCACGGGTGCCGCCGCTTCGTCGCCCGCCCAGGCCGGCTGCGCCCAGGACGGGCGGGCGACCACGGTCGCCTACCGGCGCATCGCCGGCGTGGCCCGCAACGCCACGAGCCTCGACGTCCACGCCCCTGCTGACGCCTGCGAGGCTCCGGTGGTGGTGTGGGTGCACGGCGGCGGTTACCACCGCGGGGACAAGGCTCAGGGCATGCGTGACAAGGTGGCCCTCTTCAACCGCAAGGGCTGGATCCTCGTCAGCGTCAACTACCGCCTCACGGTGCGCGGTGACGCCGACTCTGCCCACTTCCCCGACCACTACGAGGACGTGGCGGCGGCCTTGGCGTGGGTCGAGGACAACATCGCGGACTACGGCGGCGACGCCGGTCACCTCGCCCTCCTCGGCCACTCGGCCGGCGGTGACATCGTGGCCAACGTGGCTGCCGAGCCCTCCTACCTGGCGGACCAGGGCGCATCTGCAGGCCTCATCGAGTGCCTCGCGCCGCTCGACACCGAGGGCTTCGACAAACCGACTGCGGCGCCGCGCGGGCGGCCCATGTGGGTCGACGCCCTCGGCAACAACCCCGACTACGCGACGGAGACCTCGGCCACGTTGCTGCTGCGCTCCGGTGACCCGACCACGCCGCCCGACACGCTGGCGGTCTACCGCGGCGGGCCGCGCCGGCAGGCCATCGAGCTCGACTACCTGCGGGCCGTGCGCCAGGCCGGCGGCGAGACCGTCGCCGTCGACGCCCGTTCCCTGAACCACGGCCAGGTCAGCTCCCGCATCGGCGCGCCCGGTGACCGTGTGATGACCCCGCCCCTCACCCGCTTCCTTCGCACCTGTTTCACCCCGCCTGCCGCCTGACCCACGGCGTCCCCGCGACGGCGTGGGTGCCCTAACCTGGGAGCGGGAGCGCCGGGAAGCCTGGTCGGCAGACGCCACCCGCTGCCCAGGAGTCGAACGTGTCCACGAGGTCCACCCCGTTTCGAGCGACCTGGCTGGAGTCCGACCGCCCCCTCGCCCGGGCGTTGGGGCGGCCGCTGGCCTCGTTCCTCGAGATCGAGGCTGCCGGCGGGGTCTTCCTCCTCGCCGCGACCGTGGTGGCGCTGGTGTGGGCCAACTCTCCCTGGGACCAGTCCTACGTCGACTTCTGGCACACCGAGATCTCGGTCACCGTCGGCAACTTCTCCATCACCGACGACCTCACCCACTGGGTGAACGACGGCCTGATGGCCATCTTCTTCTTCGTGGTCGGCCTCGAGATCAAGCGCGAGCTCGTGGCCGGCGAGCTGCGCGAGCGGTCAGCGGCGGTGCTGCCCGGCATCGCGGCCCTGGGCGGGATGATCGTGCCCGCGGCCATCTTCCTGGCCGTCAACGCCGGCGGCGTCGGGGCGGACGGCTGGGGCATCCCCATGGCCACCGACATCGCCTTCGCGCTCGCGCTGGTGGCCGTGTTCGGCAGCCGGGTGCCGCCACGGCTCAAGGTCTTCCTGCTGACCCTCGCCATCGTCGACGACATCGGCGCCATCGTCGTCATCGCCGTCTTCTACACCGAGACGGTGAGCCTGGGCTGGCTCGCCGACGCCGTGGTCCTGTCGCTCGCGGTCGTGTTGCTGCGGCGGGCCCACGTTCGATACCTGCCGGTGTACGTCGCCCTGGGGTCCGCCCTGTGGCTGTCGATGTTCGAGTCGGGGGTGCACGCCACCATCGCCGGTGTCATCCTCGGCCTGCTCACCCCCGCGAAGCCGTTCCAGAAGGAGTTCGAGGCCGAGGCCATCGTCGACGAGCTCGAGGGACGCGACGACCTCAAGGCCGAGGACGTCCACCGCACGGCTCGGCTGATCAGGGAGTCGGTCTCGCCGGCGGAGCGCATCGAGCACGCGTTGCACCCGTGGACCAGCTTCCTGATCATCCCGGTCTTCGCCCTGGCCAATGCCGGCGTCCCGCTCACGGCCGGCCCCATGCGAGATGTGTCGCCCGTCCTGGTGGGCATCGTCGCCGGCCTGGTCGTGGGCAAGCTCGTCGGCATCACCACCTTTGCCTGGCTGGCCACCCGCCTGCCGGGGGTCGACCTGCCCGAGGGCGTCCGCTGGTCGCAGGTCATCGGCATCGCCGCGGTCGCCGGCATCGGCTTCAGCGTGTCGCTCTTCATCACCGACCTGGCCTTCGACGACCCCCTGCTCCAGGCCGACGCCAAGCTCGCCATCCTCCTCGCCAGCGCCCTGGCTGCGGTCATCGGCTTCCTCATCCTCAGCACCGCCAGCCACTACCACTACCCCCGAAAGCTGGCGGCCAAGGACACCCGCCGAACCTGAGGCAATGGCGGTCGGAAACCGACCGGCATTGCCTCGCAAACGACGGATCAGGCGAGCTGGGCGTGGACCCCGACGCCGCAGGCCCGAAGCGGGCAGGCCTACACCGACTCGTACCGCCGGAGCTCACGGCGGGCGATGGTCATGCGGTGCACCTCGTCGGGTCCGTCGGCCAGTCGGAGGGTGCGGATGTGCGCGTACATCGACGCCAGGGGGAAGTCCTGGGACACGCCGCCGGCACCGTGGGCCTGGATGGCCCGGTCGATCACCCGCAGGGCCATGTTGGGCACCGCCACCTTGATGGCCGACACCTCGACACGGGCGCCCTTGTTGCCCACGGTGTCCATGAGCCAGGCCGTCTTCATGGTGAGGAGGCGGGCCTGTTCGATCTCGATGCGCGAGTCGGCGATCCACTCCTGGATCACGCCCTGTTCGGCCAGCTTCTTGCCGAACGCGACACGGGCCTGGACCCGCCGGCACATGGCCTCGAGCGCCCGCTCGGCCGCGCCGATGGCCCGCATGCAGTGGTGGATGCGGCCCGGGCCCAGGCGGGCCTGTGCGATGGCGAAGCCGCCGCCCTCTTCGCCGAGCAGGTTGCCGGCGGGCACGCGGCAGTCCTCGAAGAGCAGCTCGCAGTGGCCCTCCTGGTCGTTGTAGCCGAACACGGGGAGGTCGCGGACGATGGTGAGGCCGGGGGTGTCGAGGGGCACGAGCACCATCGACTGCTGGCGATGGGGTGAGGCGTCTGGGTCGGTCTTGCCCATCAGGATGGCGACCTTGCAGCGGTCGGTGGCCGCGCCGGAGATCCACCACTTGCGCCCGTTGATCGCGTACTCGTCGCCCTGGCGCTCGATGCGGCACGAGATGTTGGTGGCGTCCGAGCTGGCGACCGCGGGCTCGGTCATGGCGAAGCAAGACCGGATCTCGCCCTCGAGCAGGGGCTGCAGCCACTGCTCCTGCTGGACGGGGGTGCCGAACATCGTGAGGATCTCCATGTTGCCGGTGTCGGGCGCCGAGCAGTTCAGGGCCTCGGAGGCGATGTGGCTGCGCCCGAGGATCTCGGCGAGCGGCGCGTAGTCGACGTTGGAGAGCCCGTCGGTCCACTGGGTCTTGTGGGGGAGGAAGAGGTTCCAGAGGCCCTGGGCCCGCGCCTCGGTCTTCAGGTCCTCGACGATCGGGGCGTGGAAGTGCGGGTCGCCCGAGGCCGACATCTGGTCTTCCCACACGGCCTCGGCGGGGTAGACGTGGTCGTCCATGAACGCCAGAAGGCGTTCCTGGAGGGCCTGGGCCGTGGGGCTGAGGGCGAAGTCCATGGCGGTCAATCTAGGAGGCCCACGGGAACGCGGTGTTGACACCGGTAGGGAAGGCGTCCTTACCTTGCGCTCGTGACCTCCCGTCTCGTGATCGTCGAGTCTCCCGCCAAAGCGCGCACAATCGCCGGCTATCTCGGCGACGGCTACGTCGTGGAGTCCTCGGTGGGCCACGTGCGCGACCTGCCCCAGAAGGCGGCCGACGTGCCCGCCGCCTTCAAGGGCGAGCCCTGGGCCAGGTTGGGCGTCGATGTCGACAACGACTTCAAGCCGCTCTATGTGGTTTCGCCAGGCAAGAAGGACGTGGTCCGCGACCTGAAGCGGGCGCTCAAGGATGCGGACGAGGTCTTTCTCGCGACGGATGAGGACCGCGAAGGCGAGGCCATCGCGTGGCATCTGCTCGAGGTGCTCAACCCCCGGGTGCCGGTGCGCCGGATGGTCTTCCACGAGATCACGCCCGAGGCGATCCAGCGGGCCATCGACGAGCCGCGTGACCTCGACCGGCGCCTGGTCGACGCCCAGGAGGCCCGTCGCATCCTCGATCGCCTCTTCGGCTACGAGGTCTCACCCGTGCTCTGGAAGAAGATCCGCACCGGCTTGTCGGCCGGCAGGGTCCAGAGCGTGGCCACGCGCCTGGTGGTCGAGCGTGAGCGTGCACGGATGCGCTTCAACGCCGCCGGCTACTGGGACATCGACGGCACCTTCTCGCCCGAGGGCGGTCTCGACGAATTCGACGCGACGCTCGTTGCCGTCGACGGCGCGCGTGTGGCATCGGGACGCGACTTCGACGAGTCGGGCTCGGTCACCTCGACCGACGTGCTGGTGCTCGACCGGGACGGGGCGACGACCCTGGTGGCAGAGCTCGAGGGCGCTTCGTTCTCGGTGCGCTCGGTGGAGGCCAAGCCCTACACCCGCAAGCCGGCGCCGCCGTTCATGACCTCCACCCTGCAACAGGAGGCGGGCCGCAAGCTGCGGTTCTCGTCGTCGCGCGCCATGGCCATCGCCCAACGGCTCTACGAGAACGGGCACATCACCTACATGCGCACCGACAGCACCACGCTGTCCGACGCGGCCCTCAACGCGGCGCGCACCCAGATCCTGGAGAAGTACGGCAAGGACTACCTGCCCGACACGCCCCGCCGTTACACCCGCAAGGTGAAGAACGCCCAGGAGGCACACGAGGCCATCCGACCCGCGGGCGACTCGTTCCGCACCCCCGAGCAGCTGCGCAGCCAACTCGACAACGACAGCTTCCGCCTCTACGAGCTGATCTGGGCGCGCACGGTGGCGTCGCAGATGACCGACGCCCGCGGCGAGTCGATGTCGGTGCGACTCGGTGCCACCTCGTCGGCGGGCCGCGATGCCGAGTTCTCCGCGTCGGGCCGCACGATCCTGTTCCCCGGCTTCCTTCGGGCCTACGTCGAGGGCAGCGACGACCCCGACAGCGAGCTCGAGGACAAGGACAGGATCCTGCCGCCGCTCGTCGAGGGCGGGCGCCTCACCGCCGAGCGCCTCGAGCCCAAGGGCCACGAGACCCAACCCCCGGCGCGCTTCACCGAGGCCTCACTCGTGCGCCGCCTCGAGGAGCTGGGCGTGGGCCGTCCCTCCACCTACGCGGCCACGATCACCACGATCATCGACCGCGAGTACGTCTGGAAGAAGGGCAGCGCGCTCGTCCCGTCGTTCACCGCCTTCGCCGTCGTCACGCTGCTCGAGACGCACTTCCCCGACCTGGTCGACTACGCGTTCACCGCCCGCATGGAGGACGACCTCGACAGCATCGCCGACGGCACCGCCGAGGCCGTCCCGTGGCTGAGCAACTTCTACTTCGGCAATGGTGCTCCCGGGCTGAAGACCATGGTGTCCGAGCGATTGGGGGACATCGACGCGCGGGCGGTGAGCTCGATCCCGCTGGGGATCGACGGCGAGGGGCGGTCGATCGTGGCCCGCGTCGGCAAGTTCGGCCCCTACCTGGCCCGGACCGAAGCAGCGCCCGTCACTGCCGGTGAGCCGGGCGGCGAGGAACAGACCGTCAGCATCCCCGACGACATCGTGCCCGACGAGCTCACCCTCGATCGCGCCAATGAGCTGCTCGACGCGCCGAGTGGGGACCGCGAGGTCGGCGTCGACCCCGGGACCGGGTTCCCCGTGTTGGCCAAGGCGGGGCGATTCGGCCCGTACGTCCAGCTCGGCGAACTGGTCGACGGCGGGGCCAAGCCTCGCACGGCATCGCTGTTCAAGGACATGAGCCTCGACACCATCACGCTCGACGAGGCGCTGCGGCTGTTGAGCCTGCCCCGGGTGGTGGGCGCCGACCCCGCCGACGGCGTCGAGATCACGGTGCAGAATGGCCGCTACGGGCCCTACCTCAAGAAGGCGAACGACAGCCGAAGCCTCCAGACCGAGGACCAGCTGTTCACGGTCACCCTCGAGGACTGCCTGAAGATACTGGCCGAGCCCAAGCGCGGCCGGGGCCAGACCGCAGCGGCGCCGCTGCGCGAGGTGGGTGTCGATCCGGCCACCGATCTGCCCGTCGTCTTGAAGGACGGGCGCTTCGGGCCCTACGTCACCGATGGTGAGAGCAACGCGTCGCTCCGCAAGGGCGACACGGTCGAGGAGATCACGATCGAGCGGGCCAGCGAGCTCCTGGCCGACCGCCGGGCCCGTGGCCCGGCCAAGAAGAAGAAGGCCACCAAGAAGAAGGCTGCGGCCAAGAAGAAGGCCCCGGCCAAGAGGAAGAGCGCGAAGAAGGCCCCGGCCAAGCGCAAGGCCGCGGCCAAGAGACCCACCTGACGTGCCCGGCGTGCTGATCGCGTTCGAGGGGGGCGAGGGGACGGGAAAGTCCACCCAGGCGGCCCGGCTGGCCGAGCGGCTCGACGCCGTGCTCACCCGGGAGCCGGGCGGCACAGCCATCGGCGGCCGCATCCGGGCCCTGGTGCTCGACCCCGGCAACGAGGAGATGGGTCACCGCGCCGAGGCGCTGCTGATGGCGGCCGATCGGGCCCAGCACGTGGCCGAGGTGATCCGCCCTGCGCTCGCCGCCGGACGCACCGTGGTCACCGACCGGTTCGCGGGCTCGTCGCTCGCCTACCAGAGCTACGGCCGCGGCCTTCCGCTCGACGAGGTCGAGTGGTTGTCGCGGTGGGCGACCGACGGCCTGTGGCCCGACCTGGTGGTGCTGCTGGACGTGCCCGAGGCCGTCGCCGAGGCCCGCCTGGGCGACGAGCGTGACCGCATGGAGGAAGTGGGCGGCGGCTTCCACCGGCTGGTGGTCGCGGGCTTCTTGTCGCTCGCCGCCGCGGACCCCGATCGCTGGGTGGTGGTCGACGGCACCGGCGAGGTTGACGATGTGGCCGAACGGGTGTGGGTCGTCGTGCAGCGGGCTCTGGCTCCGGGCCCTGGCGCTTCCACGGGCGAAGGCGAGGTGCGGTGAGCGTCCCCGCGCCCGTGGTCGACGGGTGGAGCGAGGTGTTGGGCCAGGACCGGGCCGTCGCGCAGCTCCGGGCGTCGGTGGCCGCGCCCGTCCACGCCTATCTCTTCGTGGGGCCGACGGGAAGTGGGCGCCGGGCGGCCGCTCGGGCATTCGCGGCCGACCTCCTGGCTTTGGGCAGCACCGGCGAGGACGCCGCCCGCCACCGCAGGCTCGCCCTGGCCGAGCAGCATCCCGACCTCACCGTCTTCGTGCCCACCGGCGCCTCGCTCCGCGAAGAAGAGGCCGCCGTGATCGGCAGGGCGGCCGTGCGCTCGCCCGTCGAGGGCAATCGCAAGGTGCTCGTGCTGTGCGAGTTCCACAAGGTCAGCACGGTGGCGCCCAAGCTGTTGAAGACCATCGAGGAGCCGCCGCCGTCCACGGTCTTCGTCATCCTGGCCGACGACGTGCCGCCCGAGCTCGTCACCATCGCGTCACGGGCGGTGCGCATCGAGTTCCACCCGGTGGCCGAGAGCCTCGTCGTCGAGCGCCTCGTCGCGGAGGGGGTGGACGCCGTTGCCGCGGAGGGCGCGGCCCGAGCCGCCGGTGGCGACCTCGAGCGGGCACGGTTGCTCGCCACCGATCCCGAGTTGGAGGCGCGTCGGGCGGCATGGCACGCGGTGCCCGACCGGCTCGACGGCAGCGGTGCCGCGGTGATGACCACGGTGACCGGCCTTCGGGAGCTGATCGACCGGGCCCATGCACCGCTCGCCGCCCGGCACGCTGTCGAGGTCGCCGCCCTCGACGCCCAGATCGAGCGCTACGGCCAGCGGGGCTCCGGAGCGGCCCAGATGGAAGCGCAGCACAAGCGTGAGGTGCGGCGTGCCCGCAGCGACGAGGTTCGATTCGGCCTGGCCACGCTCGCTCGCCGGTACCGCGACGAGCTGGTCGGGTCGCGTCGACCCGACGAGCAACTGGGCGCCCTCGACGCCATCCAGGCGGCCGCGGAGGCACTGGTGCGCAACCCGAACGAGGCCCTCCTCCTCGAAGACCTGCTGTACCGGCTGTCGCCCACCTGAGCCCCGGGGCCTCCCGGTACTACAGGGTGGTGTTGAGCAGGGCGCCGGCCTCGATCGGCGGCAGCGGGCGGGCGAAGTGATAGCCCTGGGCCCAGTCGCAGCCGAGGCTCTGCAGGACGGCGGTCTGGCCCTTGGTCTCGACGCCCTCGGCCACGGTGACGAGATCGAGTGACCGGGCCATCAGCACCACCGCGGCGGTGATGGCCAGGCCCCCGCCGGTGGACCCGAGCCCTTCGACGAACGAACGGTCGATCTTGACGATGTCGAACGGGAAGCGCTCGAGGTAGCTGAGCGACGAGTAGCCGGTGCCGAAGTCGTCGATGGCCAGGCGCACCCCGATGTCCTTCAGCGACCGGAGCACCTTCTCGGACGTGTCGAGGTCGGTCATCAGGACGTTCTCGGTGAGCTCGAGGGCGAGGAACTCCGCCGGCCAGCGGTGACGCCTGAGGAGCCGGCGCAGCATCGGGACGAGGTCGGGCGAGGCCAACTGGCGGGGGGACAGGTTCACCGACAACAGGAAGTGCGGGTGGCCGGGGACGGCCCGCAACCAGGCCGCGGCCTGGCGGAGCGCCTCGTTGAGCACCCAGGCGCCCAGGGGCACGATGAGCCCCGACTCCTCGGCCACGGGCACGAACTGGCCCGGGCCCACCACGCCCCGCTCGGCGTGGGTCCAGCGCAGCAGCGCCTCGACACCGACCACCCGCCCGCTCTCGAGGGAGACGGTCGGCTGGTACGAGAGGGTGAGGTCCCGGTCGGCGAAGGCCTGGCGCAGATCGTTCTCGAAGTGCAGTCGGTCGAGCATGCGCACGCGGAGGGCGTCGTCGAAGACCTCGACCCCGTCGCCGCCCTTGTCCTTGGCCTGGTACATGGCTGCGCAGGCTGTCGCTGTCGTCGTTGGGGCCCGCGAGGGCGATCCCCACGCTCATGGAGAGCAGGGCTTCGCCGCCGCCGAAGGAGAACGGCTCGGCGAGGGCACCGTGGAGGTGCGAGGCCAGTTCGCGCGCCGCGTCCAGGTCGGTCGGCCGGTCGATGACCACGACGAACTCGTCGCCGCCGAAGCGTCCGAGGATCGCGCCCTCGGAGCCGACGACCTGCTCGAGGCGCACGGCGACCCGCACGAGCAGCTGGTCGCCGGCGGGGTGCCCGAGGCTGTCGTTGACCACCCTGAAGCGGTCGAGGTCGATGAGCAGGACGGCCGCGCCTGCTCCGCCTGCTCCGCCGGCCCCGGACGGGCTGGCGGTGCGCGCGAGCGCCTGGTCGATCCGGTCGACCAGCAGTGAGCGGTTCGGCAGGCCGGTCAGCCCGTCGTGCATGACGTGGTGGGCGAGCCGGGCCCCGAGCTCGAGCACCTCGTGGTGGCTCGAGGACAGACGGTGGGCGGGCGGGCGGTCGGAGATGTTGCGGGTCGTGACGATGATGCCGGCGACGTCAGGGTCGTGGAGCAGGTTCATCCCGGTGAACTCGATTGCCTCCCAGTGCCCGTCGGCACGCCGGGCCCGGAACTCGCCGGTCTGGCTGAGCCCAGGTGTCTCGACGACGCGCCGCAGGAGGGCGTTGGCCTGGTCGATGTCGTCGGGGTGGGCGAGGTCGAAGGCGCTGCGCTCGTCCCAGAACTCGGGCGGGTACCCCAGGATCTCCTTCATCTCGCTCGTGCTGTAGAGGAGGTTGCCCTCCGCGTCGATCACCGTCACCGTGTCAGCGATCTTGTGTATGAGCATGCGGAAGGGGTCGTCGTCCCGTGCCGACCGATCTGCGGGGTGGATCCGTCCGGCATCGTTCATCACGACGAAGGTGGCGATGCGCTGCTTGCGCTGATCGAGCACCGGTGCGAGCGACACCCGGCAACGGAAGGCCGTGCCGTCGGGGCGATGACCCGAGAGCTCGAGGTTCGCGAGCTCGTCCCCGGTGAAGGGCTCGACCCGTCCGTCCCAGGGGTCGGCGAAGCCGCTGATCGGCACGCGTCGGCCGAGCACCCGTTCGACGGGCCAGCCGAAGGCCCGGGCCGCGGCGGGGCTCCAGGTGCGCACGGCGCCGTCGAGGTCGAAGGTGAAGGTGACGAGCGCGGTCCCCGTGGAGATGGCGTCGAGTTGCTCTTCGGCGCGGCGCAACGTGTCGAGTGCCTGGCGCTCGTCGGTGACGTCGCGTGTGTGGGCCATGGCGGCGACCGGCTGACCGGCGTCGTCCTGGAGCACGGCGGCATCACCGGCGACATGGCGGATCCGGCCGGATTCGGTGGCGATCCGGAACTCGAGACTGATGGTCGAGCAGGTACCGGCACGGGCCGCCTCGAGGCGCTCGAGGGTTGCCTGTCGGTGGTCGGGCACCACGATGTCGAGCAGGTTCATCTCGCGCGCCTGGCCCGAGGGCCGCTCGACCTGGGCGGCGAAGGCAGGGTTCGCGTCCATGACGCGCCCGGTGAAGTCGAACACGGCGATGCCGCCGGGCGACGTGGCCACGGCGGCGGCGTGCCAGTCGGCCGTCACCGGTTGGGTGCTCGGCTGCTGCGACGTGGGTGCTCCGGCTCCTTGTGGAGGGGTGCCTGGCTGAGCGTCCCGCATGGGTCCAGTCAAGTCGATGGAACGAGCCGAAACGGGGACGCTGCTTCACATTCTCGAAGTATCCGAGCCACCGGGCGAAGGTAACGGTGCGCTGAACGGGGCCGCAAACCCCGGTGGCCTTCCCGTTCGATGGACGGGCGGCGTTGCGTCACCAGTGGCGGACTCGGTCGTGCCGTGGCCCGCCCACCTCCTCGGGTCCGCCATGATGTGCAGATGCGTATGTGGGGGGACCACCAGGTGCGGCCGGCTGCCATGTCCCGCCGGCACCGGATGATCGGAGAGGGGACGGCTCCGGGAGTGACGATCCGGGGGCTCGCGTTGTGCAGCCTCCTGTTGCTGTCGGTCGCTGCGTGTGGCACCGGCGTCGACAGGCCGGAGACCGGGCCCGTTCGCGCCCCTGGCGCCGAGGGTGACCGTGTCGCCAACGAGATCGCGGTCGGCCCCCGCCCGGTCGGCGTGGCGGTTGCCGACGGCGCCGTGTGGGTGGCCAACACGAGTGGTGGGTCCGTCACCCGGATCGACCCGGCGACCGCCGAGGTCGCGGAGACGGTCGAGGTGGGCGACAGCCCGGTGGGCGTGGCCGTTTCCGGCGACGCCGTGTGGGTGGCGAATCAGGACGACGCCAGCGTGTCGCGGATCGATCCGGCGACGAACGCGGTGACGGCGACGGTCGAGGTGGGCGACAGCCCGGTGGGGGTGGCGGCGACGGCTGATGCGGTGTGGGTGGCGAATCGGGACGAGGGGAGCGTGTCGCGGATCGATCCGGCGACGAACGCGGTGACGGCGACGGTCGAGGTGGGCGACAGCCCGGTGGGGGTGGCGGCGACGGCTGATGCGGTGTGGGTGGCGAATCGGGACGAGGGGACCGTGTCGCGGATCGATCCGGCGACGAACGCGGTGTCGGCGACGGTGGCGGTGGGCGACACCCCGGCGGGCCTGGCGGCGACCGGCGATGCCGTCTGGGTCTCCAACACGAACGGCGGGGCGGTCACTCGCGTCGATCCGGCTACGAACGTGGTGACGGGGACGGTCGCGGTGGGCAACAGCCCGGTGGGGGTGGCGGCGACGGCGGACGCGGTGTGGGTCGTGATCCGCGACGATGCGAGCGTGGTGCGGATCGACCCGGCAACCAGTGAGGTGACGGGGACGTTCGACGTGGGGAGCAGCCCGGTGGGGGTGGCGGCCACGTCCGACGCGGTCTGGGTCGCCAACTTCCTCGACGGCACGGTCACCCGCGTCGACCCCGCGGAGCGGTGACGGGGCTGTCTGTTCTCGAGTCGGCGTCGTCCGTGAACCAGGGTCGGACACCACCTGCCACTGTTCACGCAGCGTGGCCGTCGTGAGGAGCGTTTCCCATCCGGTGCCCCCGATACCCGCTCGTGCTGGCGGGCGGCATGCAGGAGCGATGGCGGCGAAGATGGGCGTGATCCGGCACACTTCTGGGTGTGGATGCCCGGGAACTCGCACTCTGGCTCTCGGACTGCGAACCAGAGATGGTCGTGCGCCTGGTGGCCGACTGGATCGACCGCGCCATCCGTCAAGGGCTCGATGCCGACATCGAGCCGCCGTTGGACGGGCGGGCCCACATCGATGCCCTGGTCGCCGCCGCCGCCGAGTACGTCGCTGACCATCGTGGCGAGGCTCGCCCGACGTGGACCGTCTCCAAGGAGCGCGAGTCACCAGTGTTCTGGCACCCGGGCCCCGACTCACTTATCGCTCATTCCTTGGTGCACTCCCCGGCCGTGTTCGCCATACGAGGCCTGCTCATCGAAGAGGATTCGCTTCAGTGCGTCTGACCGGGGATCTGGCCCGTTCAGACATCGAGGCGCTGCTCGTCGAACTCGGTGCCGAACTCGACAGCCGCGGCACCCGCGGTGAGTTGTTCGTGATCGGCGGCGCGGCCATGGCCCTGGCCTACGACACCCGCCGCTCAACTCGCGACATCGACGGGGTCTTCGAACCGAAGTCCGTCGTGTACGCCGCCGCCGCCATCGTCGGTTCGCGCCACGGCCTCGACGAGGGCTGGTTGGACGACGCAGCAAAGACCTTCATCACGCCGACCGTTGCCGAGGGGGCGACGGTAGTCCTCGACGCCCCCGGCATCCGTGTGAGCGTCCCCGCACCAGAACGACTTCTCGCGCTGAAAGTTGCCTCAGGGCGAGTCGACCGAGACAGCGACGACATCCGCTTCCTCGCCGACCGGTGCGGGCTGACGTCCGCGTCGGAGATCCTCGATCTCACCGAACGGGTCATTGGGTCGGCCCGACCACTCGAACCGAAGGTCCAGTACCTCATCGAAGGCCTCTTCGGCCCTGACACCTGACTCGGAACCGTCCATGGCGGCGGTGGCGCACATGCGGCGGATGTCGTTGAGCCGCTTCTCGTCGGTCCGACTCACAGCGGGATCGCGTCGCGGCGGACGTCGTCGTCCTCGGGGAGCAGGCCGCCCACCGAAACCACGTCGACCGGTCGCCCGAGCAGTTCTTCAAGGTCCATCTCGATCCGGACCAGATCGAACAGCGCTGCCCCGGCATCGAACTCGACCAGGAAGTCCAGATCGCTTTCCGGTGTCTCCTCGCCTCTGGCGACCGATCCGAAGAGGGCGACCGACCGGCCGCGGTGACGTGTCACCACGGACTTGATCTGCTGCCGGTTCGTGTCGACCAGCGTCCGGAGGGCAGCTTCGGCCATGGTGACCATCCTACGAGCCTGCGTGGACCCGACCGCGGCGATCGGCTTCCGCTGACGCCGCAGCGGCGCGACGGATCCGGCTTCGGGTCCACGCCGCCGCCCCGGTAACGTGGGGGACCCGCCCGGGTAGCTCAGTCGGCAGAGCAGCTCACTCGTAATGAGCAGGTCAGGAGTTCGAATCTCCTCTCGGGCTCCAGGCTTCCGGCGCCAATGGCTGACCGGAGCAGATGTTTCGCAATGCAGTGATCAGCGGAGGTCGTCCACCGGTCTCCTCGCCGTCACGGCATCGATGCCTCCGACATGCTCCACGGCGTCGAGGACTCGATGGCCGTCGAAGACCACGGCGATGATCCCGGCCGGTGGTTGGCTCTTCATCGGCCCGGGCCGTGCCGCGAACCCGCTCGAGGTCGTCGTGCTCGTGGCCGACGAACGCGACGAGCTTCTTCCAGGCCATGGCGCTCCACTCCAGCCACCCGAGGCTCCTCGAACCGTGACCAGGCGCACCGACGGCCACAACGAGGTCGGGCGCGCCGCTACGACGTCATCGCGCCAACGGCGTTCAAGGCCCGCCGGCCCGGGCGATGGCGATAGCTCACGCCGACCCGTATGGAGGGCGGAGAGAGCGACGCAGGCCCCGTGCCGGGAAGTGGGGCCGGGTCGGAGCCCGCATGTGGAATGAAATCATAGAAGAAATATTGAAAAAGCTTGTCGGTGCCCTGATCAGCGCCTATCATCGAACACATGTTCCGAATCCTGCGAGCGATCAAGGCCCACCTCGCAGCTGTCGCCAAGCGGCTCGACCCCGACACGCTGACCGTCGATCAAGCCGCCGAGGCCATCAAGGTGCTCGCTGCCATCGAGAAGTCCGCGGCTGGCTTGCGCCTCTTGCTGTCCCGTCGGGTCGACAACGAGTCGTTGTGGGGCGAGGGCGGTGAGCGGTCCGCGGCAGAGTGGCTGGCGAAGCAGACGGGTCAGTCGGCCGGCGACGCCGCCCGTGATCTGGAGTGCTCGCGGCGCCTGAAGGAGCTGCCCGCGGCGCAGGATGCGGTGCGCAATGGTGAGCTCTCGCCCGACCAGGCCAAGGCGGTCGCAGACGGGGCGTCGGCAGATCCGGGCTGCGAGGACGAGCTGTTGGACACGGCCCGCAGGGGCTCGTTCGGTGAGCTCGCCCGCCAGGCCAAGGCGCGCAAGGCGGCCGCATTGGGCGACGACGCGGCCCGCCACGCGGCGGCGCGCAAGAACCGATCGTTCCAGAGCGGCGTCAACGCCGAGGGCGAGGGATGGGGCAGCTACCACGGTCCTGCCCATCACAACGCCAAGCTGAACGCCCTGTTGGACCCGCACCTCCAGCGGGTGTTCGCGCGGGCCCGAGCAGAGGGCCGCCGCGAGCGCTTCGACGCCAACCTCTACGACGCCCTCATGTCTCTGCTCGGCATCGAAGACGTTGCGGGTATCGCTGATGGCCCGGCCGGGCCAGCGGGACCGACCGGGCCGTCGGCCCCGACCGGGCCGGCGTCGTCATCGCGCCCTGCCACCCGTGTGCCGGTGCAGCTGATCCTGCGGGTCGATGCAGCTGCCTTGAGGCGTGGCTTCACCGAGGCGGGCGAGCTGTGCGAGATCCAGGGGGTCGGGCCGGTCCCCGTCGCTGCGTTGCGAGAGCTCCTGCCCGACGCGGCGATCGCCGTCGTGATCCACGACGGGGTCGACGCGTTCAACGTCACGAACCTGTCCAGGCGCGCCAACGTGGTGCAGCAGATCGTGTTGCACCTGCTCAACATCGGTTGCACCAGACTCGGGTGCTCGGCCACCGAGCACCTCCAGGTCGACCACCGGGTCGACTGGCACAAGATCCAGGTCACCGAGCTCGCCAACCTGGACTGGCTGTGCGCCCACGACCACCGGTTGAAGACCCACAAGGGCTGGCGACTCGAGCCCGGCACCGGGAAACGGGCCATGTACCCACCGGGCCAGCAGCCATGGATCGATGCCGGCGCCGAGGCCGTCGGCGACCTGCACGGTCACGTCGCTGCCTGAACCTGCCTGCTGCCTCTGCCTTCCGGCGGTCGACGCTCCACCGCACTCCGGGGCGTCGGCCGACCTCGTCCATGGCCGGCGGCAGAGGATCGCGTGGTCTCCCGTCGGCCTCGTGGCAGGCACGACCCGTTGGCTCGCCGCCACGGGTGCGGCTTCGGGCCTCTGCGGATCGGGCCCACGGGCATCGTCGGTGGGCCCATGACCGATGCAGACGGTCGTGGACGGTGGGGGGCTGCCTGCGGGCAGCGACCAGGCCGCCCCCGGCGACCTCACGTCCATCAAGGTGGGGCGTCGGGCAGCGGCTGGTCCGCGCGCCGCGCGCTGAGTGGGGACCGCCCGACCGCCCACCGGTAGGGTTTGGGGCATGGCCGACCAGGCGGACTTCGCCGAGCAGGCGATGCAGCACATGAGCTCGCTCTACTCGGGGGCGCTGCGCATGACGCGCAACCCGGCCGACGCCGAAGACCTGGTGCAGGAGACCTACCTGAAGGCCTACCGGGGCTTCGGCGGATTCCAGGAGGGCACCAACCTGAAGGCCTGGCTCTACCGGATTCTCACCAACACCTTCATCAACAACTACCGGGCCAAGAAGCGCCGCCCCGAGGAGTCCGAGCTCGACGAGGTGGAAGACCTCTACCTCTACCGGCGGCTGGGTGGGCTCGAAGCCGCCGAGGTGGGGCGTAGCGCCGAGGACGAGCTGCTCGACCATGTCACCGACAGCGAGGTCAAGGACGCCATCGAGTCGCTGCCCGAGAAGTTCCGTGTCGCCGTGCTGCTCGCCGACGTCGAGGGCTTCTCGTACAAGGAGATCGCCCAGATCCTCGACGTGCCCATCGGCACGGTGATGAGCCGACTGCACCGGGGAAGAAAGGGCCTGCAGAAGGCGTTGTACACCTATGCCGTCGAGCGAGGCCTGGTGCCCATCGCCGGCGAGGCCGTCGACGTCGTGGAGCACGCAGGATGAGCGAGAAGCCGATGAAGCCAGAGTGCGAGGAGACTCTCCACGAGATCTGGCCCTATCTCGACGGCGAGCTCACCGACCACAAGCGCGAGAAGATCAAGGCCCACCTCGACGACTGCCCCCCGTGCCTCGACGCACAGGGCTTCGAGGCCGAGCTCCGCAAGGTCATCTCGCAGCGTTGCCGCGACGAGGTGCCCGAATCGCTTCGCCTGCGGATCGCCGACGCCCTCCAGCAGGCCCGGACCTCCGACACGCGCTAGCTGTTCGGGCTGTCAGCCGGGGTTCTCGATCACCGTGGTCAGGCCGTCGACCCGTGCGCTGCTGCTGAGGTCGACAGCGGCGGCCGCATCGTGGCCGAGGTAGAGCCGCCAGAAGGCGGTGGTGGTGTCGATCACCATCTGATCGGCGGGGTCGGGTGCGTCCTCGTAGGGCTGGAAGTGGACGTCCTCGTGGATGGTGACGAAGTACTTCGGGGCGACCGCGGCGGCGAACGCCTCCTGTGCGTTGGCGTAGGGAAGCCGGTAGTCGCCGTCCGCGTGCATGATGAGGAGTGGGGTGCCGTTGGCCAGGTCGAAGGCACCCCCGATCGCCGGGTGGACCCCGTCCATGACGATGGCGGCATCGACGCGGGAATCGAGGCAGCAGGCGTCGAAGGTGATCCCGTAGACCGTGGCCCCGCCGAGCGACAGGCCCGCCACGCCGATCTCCTCGGGGTCCACCTTCCCCTGCAGGACGCTGCCCGGCTCGCCGTTCATGCGGAGCGCTGACGAGATGACGAAGGACAGGTCGCCGGGCTGTGACGGCAGGTCGAGGATCGACGCCGCGCCGGGCACGTCCTGGTTGCTGAGCGGGAAGGCCGGTGCCACCACGACGAAGCCCGCCGCCGCCCAGGCCGCGAACAGCTGCTCGAACTTCCGTGGTGTGGCGTCCTGGCCGTGGGCGAAGGCAACCAGCGGGAACGGGCCCGGTCCGTCCGGGTAGGTGAACGTGGTGACCATCGTGCGGTCGGAGGCGGGCGGGACACCCGTCTCGGGGAGGTCGGGGGTGGGGCGCCCGCCGTCGACCAGGGTCTCGGTGTGGGTGAGCACGGGGTAGGGCCCGGCCCGGGTGGTGGTGGTCGTCGGTTCCGCCGGTGTCGACGGTGAGCCCGACCCGGCCGATCCCGAGCCGGGCGAGCCGGGCGAGCCGCTCGAGCACGACGCGGCCACGACGGCCACCGAGAGCATCGCGCCCACCACCGGCGCCATGGCGCACCACCATCGTCGACCCAACAACACCGCTCGATTCTTCGTCCCGTTTCCTCGTCGCCGAACGTACCCCGTATGCTCCACACCCATGGACGCCGTTCTCGTCGCCGCCAAGGTGTGGCACTTCTGGATTGGCCCCGCGGTGGTCGGCCTGGCCCTGCTCGTCGTCATCGCCACCTTCGTCGGCTATCTCGTGAAGGTCGTCGCTCCCAAGTACCCCAAGAGCTGAACGCGGGTGACCCGGCGGTGAGCGGCCCGGTCGACTGGGGTCTCGCCGAGCGGGTCGCCGTGCGGGTCGCCGGCACCGACCCGTTCGCCCGGTCCTACCACTACGACTCGCTGGGCACCGATTTCGCGGAGCTCACCGTCCAGGCCGAAGAGTTGGTCGGCCAAGCGACGGGCCTGCGATCACTCAGCGGTCCCGCCCGGGCCAGGGTCACCGACCGGTCCGACTGGGTGCGGGCCAACATCGCCTCGTTCCAACGGTTGCTGCGCCCCCTCACCGATCGCTTTGCCGACCGAATGGGCGCGGGCCCGCTCGCGCCGGTGGCCCGCGGGGTCGCCGGGGCCGAGGTCGGCCTCATGCTCGGCTGGATGTCCACCCGGGTCCTCGGTCAGTACGACATGTTGATCGTCGACGACGAGAAGCCCGAAGACCAGGACCTCGTCTACTACGTGGGCCCCAACGTGTTGGCCCTCGAGAAGCACTTCGCCTTCCCGCCGCGCGAGTTCCGGCTGTGGCTCGCGCTGCACGAGGTCACCCACCGGGCGCAGTTCACCGGCATCCCGTGGCTTCGACAGCACTTCCTGTCGCTGGTGGACCAGACCCTTGCCGCCGTCGACCCTGATCCCAAGCGGTTCATCGACGCCATCGGGCGGGTGGCCGAGGGCGTGCGCACCGGCAGGAACCCGCTCGATGAGGGCGGGCTCGCCGTGCTCCTCGCGAGCCCGTCCCAGCTCGAGGTGCTGAACCAGATCTCGGGCATGATGAGCCTGCTCGAGGGCCACGGCGACGTCACCATGGACCGGGCCGGCGCCGATCGCATCCCGAGCGCCGAGCGCTTCAGCCGGGTTCTCCGAATCCGCCGTCAGCAGTCGAACGCCCTGGTTCGCCTGCTCCAGAAGCTCGTGGGGCTCGAGGCCAAGCTCAACCAGTACGTGCAGGGCGAGCAGTTCATCGCGGCCGTCGAGGCCGTGGGCGGCCCTGCGTTGCTCGACGAGGCATGGACGGGAGCCGAATCGCTTCCCTCGATGGAGGAGATCCGCGACCCGGGCCGCTGGATCTCCCGGATGCGGGCCCCCAAGACCCTGGCCGGGTGACCCCCGCCCTGTTCTCGGCAGGCGGTGGCTGACCTGGAGCCCTCGCCCTGGCAGCCAGCCGAAGCGTTGGTCGAGGCGCTGGTCGAACGCTGCGCGTTCCCCGCCCGCGGCACGGCCGTGACCTGCGCGGTCTCGGGGGGCGCCGACTCGATGGCGCTGTTGGTGCTGGCGGTGGCGGGCGCGCTCGACGTGACGGCGGTGCACGTCGACCACGCCCTGCGGCGCGGCTCCGACGGCGAGGCCAGCGTGGTCGCGGCCGCGTCCGAGCGGTTCGGCGCCGCGTTCCGAGCCGAGCGGGTCGACGTGGTGCCGGGGCCGAACCTCGAGGCCCGGGCCCGCGCCGCCCGGTACGCCGTTCTCCCGCCCGATGTGCTCACCGGCCACACGGCTGACGACCAGGCCGAGACCGTGCTGCTCAACCTGTTGCGGGGAGCGGGCTCGTCAGGCATGGCCGGCATGCGCCGAGACGGGCGTCGCCCGCTCCTCGACCTGCGCCGGTCGGAGACCGTTGCGCTCTGCGACGCGCTGGGCCTCACCCCGGTGGTCGACCCGTCGAACGACGACCCCGCGTTCCGTCGCAACCGGGTGCGTCACGAGTTGCTGCCACTGCTCGACGACCTGGCCGAGCGCGATGTGGTGCCGGTGCTCTGCCGGCAGGCCGACCTGCTCCGCGACGAGAACGACCTCCTCGCGGGCATGGCCGCCGACCTCGACCCCACCGAGGCGACAGCGTTGGCGGCCGCTCCTCCCGCGCTGGCCCGCCTGGCGGTCCGGGCCTGGCTCCGGCAGGGCCCCGCGTCCGAGCACCCGCCCGACGCCGCCACCGTCGAGCGCGTCCTCGCAGTGGCGCGCCACGAAGCGAAGGCCGCCGACGTCGGCGCCGGTTGGCGCGTCACCCGCAGCAAGGGCGTGCTCCGGCTCGTGGGGCCGGCTGCCCCAGATTGAGCGAGCCGTCAGGCGCTCGCCGCGCCGATGAGGCATCTGCCGTGACGGTGCGACGGCGGGCGCCGCCGCCGTCCTCGGCTCGGCGACCTCGCTAGCCTGCGCCTCGTGGAGCCAGTCGCGCCGGTGCCAGCCGATGACCCGAACCTGGGACGGGTCATCGTGGGTGAGCTCGAACTGCGCGAGCGGATCGAGGCCCTCGGCAAGGAGATCACCGCCGATTTCGTCGGCCGCGCCCCGCTGCTGGTCGGCGTGCTCAAGGGCGCCTTCATGTTCATGGCCGACCTCGCCCGTCAGATCGACCTGCCGGTCGAGTTCGACTTCATGGCGGTCGCGTCCTACGGCAGCTCCACCCGGACCAGCGGCGTGGTGCGGATCGTCAAGGACCTCGACCTCGACCTGTCGGAGCGGCACGTCCTCCTGGTGGAGGACATCGTAGACAGCGGCCTCACCCTCAGCTACCTCCGCCGCAACCTGCTGGCCCGCAACCCCGCCAGCCTCGACGTGTGCGCGCTGCTCGTCCGCGATGTCCCCACGCCCGCCGAGCCCGATCTCCGCTACGTCGGCTTCCGCATCCCCTCCGACTTCGTGGTCGGTTACGGCCTCGATGTCGGTGAGCGCTACCGAAACCTGCCCTACGTGTGTGCCTGGGCGGGCGACGAGGTGCGAGGGTAGGCCCGCTTGCCTCCTGCAGGAACGGAGGGCGCCCGCACCAGCGGAGGACGCGAGTGCGGCCGACGAGGGACGAGGAGGCCTCGACGGCGCGATGAGCCGGCAGGCGAAGAGCGAAGCAATAGGTATCCTTGGCGCTCACCGTGAAGCCCCGCTATCGCCTCGCCCTGTCGCTCGGGGCCGTCCTGCTCGTGAGCCTGATGCTCAGCTCGTGGTTGTTCCGCGCCGATTCGCCCGAAGAGCTGACCCTCGACGAGTTCCGCAGCGAGGTCGCCGACGGCAACGTGAAGACGGCCGAGATCAAGGACCGCGACGACGAGGTCCGGGGCGAGCTGCGGGACGGCACGAAGTACGTGGCCGTCTATCCCCAGGAGTTCGGCGACGAGCTCACCACCGAGCTCGCCGACGCCGAGCCGGGCATCGAGCTGTCGGTCGACCAGCAGCAGGACTCGTTCTGGGTGTCGCTCCTGGCCAGCCTGCTGCCGATCCTCCTCCTCGTGGGCGTCTTCGTCTTCTTCATGACCCAGATGCAGGGCGGCGGCGGTCGGGTCATGAAGTTCGGCAAGGCCCGCACCAAGAAGGTGGACAAGGACCAGCCCAGCGTCACCTTCGCCGACGTGGCCGGGGCCGACGAGGCGGTCGAGGAGCTCCAGGAGATCAAGGACTTCCTGCGGTCGCCCGCCAAGTTCCAGGCCCTGGGCGCCAAGATCCCCAAGGGCGTGCTGCTCTACGGCCCGCCCGGCACCGGCAAGACGTTGCTCGCCCGGGCCGTCGCCGGCGAGGCCGACGCGCCGTTCTTCTCGATCTCCGGCTCGGACTTCGTGGAGATGTTCGTGGGCGTGGGGGCCAGCCGGGTGCGCGACCTGTTCGAGCAGGCCAAGGCGGCCGCTCCCGCCATCATCTTCGTGGACGAGATCGACGCCGTCGGTCGACACCGCGGCGCCGGGCTGGGCGGCGGGCACGACGAGCGCGAGCAGACCCTCAACCAGCTGCTGGTCGAGATGGACGGCTTCGACGTCGCCGGCGGGGTGATCCTCATCGCCGCGACCAACCGTCCCGACATCCTCGATCCGGCCCTCCTGCGCCCAGGGCGCTTCGACCGCCAGATCGTGGTCGACCGGCCCGACCTGCCGGGTCGACGGGCGATCCTCAACGTGCACGCCAAGGGCAAGCCGCTCGACCACGACGTCGACCTCGACGTGGTCGCCCGCCGGACGCCGGGCTTCACCGGCGCGGATCTGGCCAACCTGATGAACGAAGCGGCCCTGCTGTCGGCTCGTCGCGGCGGCGAGCGGATCGACATGGCGGTGCTCAGCGACGCCATGGATCGCGTGATCGCGGGGGCCGAGCGCAAGAGCCGGGTGATGTCCGACAAGGAGAAGCAGGTCATCGCCTACCACGAGAGCGGTCACGCCCTGGTGGGCCACCTGCTCCCCAACACCGACCCGATCCACAAGGTGTCGATCATCGCCCGAGGCCGGGCGCTCGGGTGGACCCTCGCCCTGCCCACCGAGGACAAGTACCTAAGCACCCGGTCGGAGCTCCGCGACCAGCTCGCCATGCTCCTTGGTGGCCGCACCGCCGAGGAGCTCATATTCGGCGACCCGACCACCGGCGCGGCAGACGACATCGAGCGCGCCACCAAGATCGCCATGGCCATGGTCACCGAGTACGGCATGAGCGACGCCCTCGGCCCCCGACAGTTGGGGCACCGAAACGGCGAGGTCTTCCTGGGCAAGGAGATGGGCCACGAGCCCAACTACTCCGACCAGGTGGCGAGCGACATCGACGACGAGGTGCGCCGCCTCATCGACGAGGCCCACACCGAGGCCGCCGAGATCCTGACGTTGCACCGGGCCACCCTCGACCGCCTGGCCGAAGGGCTCATCGAGCACGAGACCCTCGACGAGGAGATGCTCACGGCGCTGTTCGCCGACCTGGGCACCTGGGACGGTCGGCCGGGCACCGCGTCGGTCGCGCCGCCCGAACTGGCCGCCGACCGGGTGCGGACCACCAACCTCGGGTCGACGGAGGCAAAGCCCCGTCGGCGGTGGCGGCCGTGACGGCGTCGCCGCCCGACGGCACGGCAGCCTTCAACGGCCTGCCACCCGTCGACAAGCCGCGCATCGAGGCTGCGGTCCGCGAGATCCTCCTGGCCATCGGCGAGGACCCCGAGCGCGACGGCCTGGTGCGCACCCCGGCCCGGGTCGCGGCGATGTACGAGGAGGTGTTCGCCGGCCTGCGCGAGTCGGCCGACCACCACCTCCAGGTCACGTTCGAGGCCGACCACGACGAGATGGTGATGGTCCGCGACATCCCGCTCTACTCGAACTGCGAGCACCACCTGGTGCCGTTCCTGGGCAAGGCCCACGTGGCCTACATCCCCGGCAACGACGGGCGCATCACGGGACTGTCGAAGCTGGCCCGCCTGGTCGACGCCTACGCCAAGCGCCCGCAGGTGCAGGAGCGGCTCACCTCGCAGATCGCCGACGAGATCGAGCGCACCCTCGACCCCAAGGGCGTGCTCGTGGTCATCGAGGCCGAGCACCTGTGCATGTCGATGCGGGGCGTGCGCAAGGCCGGTTCCAGCACCGTCACCTCGGCGGTCCGGGGCCTCTTCCGCGACAACGTCGCCACCCGCGCCGAGGCCATGCGCTTCCTCGGCGCGTAACCCGTCATTCCCGAGGCAATAGCGATCGGGTTCCGATCGCTGTTGCCTCGACTTCGGGCTCAGGCGCCGACCAGTCCGGCTCGGCGCCAGCATCGTCACGCTGGACCTGGGTACCCAGCGACCCGACTACCCCTCGAGCACAGGGTCGGCCGCCGACCGGCAGGCGGTGGCGAGGGCATGCAGCAGGTCGGGCTGGGGCTTGTAGGCGGTGCGGGTGGCGCCACTGAGCGCGCCCGGGGTGAGGCGGTCGGCGGCGTCGGCGAGGGGTGCGGTGCCGAGCGCCCGGGTCGCGGCGGCCACCGCCCGGTCGGTGCCCACCGCCAGGGTGAGCGACGCCAGCAACTCGGCGATGTCGGTGCGAAGCAGCAGGTCTGACGCCGCCAACTCACTGAAGCCGAAGTCGATCAGCGAGACGCGGTCGTCCGCGCCGAGGAAGACGTTGGCCAGGCGCAGGTCGCGGTGGGCGATGCGGTGCACCCGCAACAGTGCGATCTGGCCCCAGATGTCGTCGAGCACCGAATCGGTGAGCCGGGCATCATCGACGCCGTCGAGCGAGGAGCCGTCGATGCCCTCGTAGGACAGGACGAACCCGCCGGGCTCGGCTGCCGCGAAGGCGAGGAAGCGGGGGGTCTCCACGCCGGCATCCCGGGCGACCAGCGAGACCAGGGCCTCGTGCTCCACCATGCGCCGCAGCGACGAGAACGGGCGCTCGTCGCCGAGGTCACGGGGCACGGCGAACCGATAGAGCCGGAAGAGCAGATCGGCACTGCGCTCGTCACGGGCCACCACCTTGGCGAACACCATGGTGTCGTCGGCCGTGCGGCCGAAGAACGGGGTCGATCCCCGGGCGTCCACGTCGGCCCGCTTCAGCGACGCAAGCGGCACGCCGGAGGCGACGAGGGCGTCGGCCACCGCCAGGCCGCCCGGCCGCCGGTTCGGGCCGCCCGCGACGACGAGCACGAGCGATCCGGCCAGCCAGCCACTGACCAGGGCGATGAGCACGTCGAGCGACACCGGGGCGGTGAGGAACCGGGACACCGCCAGGCCCACGACGAGGACCCAACCCACCCGCCGCCAACGACGGGGAAGCCACGGCGCCGCCGCCGTGACCAGGGCGGCGGCCGCCCCGAGCCCGGCGAGGGTGGGGAACTCCTCGCCGCTGATCAGCCCGAGGCTTTGGGAAGGGTTGACGAGCGCCGCCTCGCTGCTGTCCGCCGCGCTGCCGGTCAGTGCGGCCAGCACGGCGCCGAGCGCGGCGGCCCCGATGCCCGTGGCCAACAGGCGCCACCGGTACGTGACGACGGTCGCCCCGAGGCCGGCGAGGACGACCACGACGACGAGGAGCCGCGTGCCGACCACCACGGCGGTGAGCAGCGCCGCTCCCAGCGCATCCACTCCGGCCAGCAGGTCGGCGACGAAGCCGGTCACCTGGTCGCCCAGCAGCGCCCCGAGCAGCAGGAGGGCCACCAGCAGCGCGGCCGCCGTCACCGATCGCAGGACATCGGAGGGGGAGCGCACGACCGGTGGGGCGAGAGGCTCGGTCACCTGCACGGGGACGGCGTCGGCGTTCGGCATGGGCCGCAGCCTACGGGCCTTGCGTGCGGCGGGCGCCGGGCGCTCGCCGAGCGTCGGGGAAGGACCCACCGTCCCTCGCCCGGCCGTCGATTTGACGGCTGGCGGTACGATCGGTGGTCGTGCAACCCCTGGTCTTGCCACCCCTGGTCGTGCCACCCCTGGTCATGGGCGTCCTCAACGTCACTCCCGACTCGTTCTCCGACGGCGGGCGGTTCTTCGACCCCGCCCGCGCGGTCGCGCACGGCGAGACGCTCATCGCGGAAGGGGCCGACGTGGTCGACGTGGGCGGCGAGTCCACCCGCCCGGGCGCCACCCCGGTCGACGCCGCGGAGGAGTGCCGACGGGTGCTGCCCGTCATCGAGGCGTTGGCCGGCCAGGTGCGAGTATCGGTCGACACAACCAAAGCCGAGGTGGCCGAGGCCGCCGTCGCCGCCGGCGCCACCATGATCAACGACGTCTCCGCGTCGCTCCTCCACGTGGCCGCACGCGCCGAGGTGGCCTGGGTGGCGATGCACATGCAGGGCGATCCCCGCTCGATGCAGGACGAGCCCCGCTACCACGACGTGGTCACCGAGGTTCGTGACGCGCTCGTGGGTCGGGCCGAGGCGGCCCGTGCGGCCGGCGTCGACGAGGTGTGGATCGACCCCGGCATCGGGTTCGGCAAGCTGCTCGGCCACAACCTGCAACTGCTCGCCCACCTCGACGTCCTCGTCGCCACGGGCTTCCCCGTCGCTCTCGGCACCAGCCGCAAGTCGAGCCTCGGGGTGCTCCTGGCGCAGTCTGACGGGGTGCAGGCGGTATCCGCCGAGGACCGACTCGAGGCGTCGCTCGCCACCGCGACCTGGGCCATGGCCCAGGGCGTGCGAATGGTGCGGGTGCACGACGTGCGGGCGACCGTTCACGCCGCCGCCGTGGTGGCCGGCGAGATCCCGGCCGCGGCGTGAGCATCCATCCGATGATCGAGAGGCTCGTTCCATGGCGTTGAAGGGCAAGTGGGCGCGGGGTATCACCCCCCGCAACTTCGCGTGGGTCATCAAGGACCAACTCGCCGTCTGCGAACGGCCCGGGGGGTACGGCCAGAACCACCGGCGGGTCCGCCGAAAGGAAGAGATCATCTGGATACGCGAGGAGGGTTTCACCAAGGTGATATCGCTCGTCTCGTCGCCGGCGAACCTCCACAACTACGACGAGCTCGGGGTCGAGTGGCTGCACCGCCCGTTCGTGGCCACCGACGACCCGGTCGAGTTCATCTCGACGTTCTTCCCCGAGCTGAAGGGCCTCATCGCAGCAGGGGGAAAGATCCTCATCCACCAGGAGGAGGTCGGCGATCGGATCTCGGGTCTCATGGGCGGGTACCTGCTCTGGTCGGGGCTCCTGCCGACCGGACCGCAGGCCATCTCGGTGGTCGAGCGAATCGTCGACCGTCAGATGGGGCCCGTTGGTCGAGAGCTCGTCGTCCTGTCGGCCAAGCTGGCGGCACGTGGCTGACCGCATCGAGCTGCGCGGCCTGCGGGCCATGGGGCGCTGTGGTGTCCTGCCGGAGGAGCAGCTCCGGTCACAGCCCATCGAGGTCGACCTCGACGCCGAGCTCGATCTCGGTCCGGCCGGCAGGTCCGACGCTCTGTCGGACACCGTCGACTACGGCGCGCTGTGCGCGCTCGTCGAGGGCGCGATCGGCGCGCGTCACGTCGCCCTGCTCGAGCACCTGGCCGAGACGATCGCCGACCGGGTGCTGGCCGACGATCGGGTCGACTCGGTCACCGTGGCCGTGCGGAAGCTGCGGCCGCCGGTGCCGCACCAGCTGGCAACGTCCGGAGTCCGCATCACCCGGTCGCGCCCACCGAGGCCATAGGTGTGCGGGTCTTCCTCGGCCTCGGGTCCAACCTGGGCGATCGCGCGACCTTGCTTCGCCAGGCGGTGGACTCGCTGCCCGATGTGGTGGCCGAGTCGACGGTGTACGAGACCGAGCCGGTCGGGGGCCCGGGGAATCAGGGCCCCTATCTGAACATGGTCGTCGAGCTCGACACCGAGTTGAGCGCCCGCCGCCTGTTGGAGGTGTGCCACCGGCTCCAGGCCGCGGCCGGGCGGGTACAGGCCGAGCGGTGGGGGCCGCGGACGCTCGACGTCGACATCCTGTGGATCGAGGGGGTCACGGTCGACGAGCCCGACCTCCAGGTACCCCACCCGCGCATGCTCGAACGACGGTTCGTGCTGGCGCCCCTGGCCGAACTGGCGCCCGACCTGGTGGTGGACGGTGCGTTGGCCGACGCCGCCGGCCGGGTCACCCCCGTGGGGCCCCTCCCCTGAATCGCCTGCATCCACGGCGTTACACTTGCGAAATACTGTCGATCGGACGGGGTAGTGCGGTGAGCCACCCGAACACGCGTGGCATCCGAATCGTCGGTGTGGGACTGGCTGCGGCCGGACTCGTGGCGTTGGTTGCCTGCACCAGCAGTGCCGGTGACAGGGCGGCGACGTCGTCGACCGCGCAGGCGGACGCCCCGACCTCGTCGACCGTTTCGGCGGACCAGCCGAGCGCGGCGACCGGGTCGTTCGACGACCTGATCGACGTCGGCGGCCATTCGCTGCACCTGGTCTGTGAAGGTTCGGGTGAACCCGCCGTGATCGTCGAGATGGGTGCCGGCGCGCAGGTCCGTGACTGGATCGGCATCGTCGACGCGCTTGCGCGCGACCGGCGAGCCTGCGTCTATGAACGGGCCGGAATCGGGGAGAGCGAGGCCGGTTCCGAAACGCTCTCTGCGCAGCAGGTGGCCGACGAGCTTCACGCGATGCTCACGTCTGCGGACCTGCCGACCCCGATGATCGTTGTCAGCCACTCCCTCGGTGGGCTGGACGCCCAGGCCTTTGCGCAGCGGCATTCCGACGACGTCGCTGCGCTCGTGTTCGCCGAGCCCCGCACGGCCGAGTACCAACTCGGCTATCGCGACAACCTCACCGACGAGGAGCGGGCGATTGACGGGCGCGAGACCGAGTTCGCCATCGAGTCGTTGCCCTTCGGTCCCGAAATCGCCGCCATCGACGACAGCGCGGCTGCGGTGGACGAGGCTGGCTCGCTGCCCGACGTGCCGGTGATCGTGCTCAGTGCGGGCGTGCCGTTCCCCGACGCGAGCGAGGCCGACCAGGCCTTCTGGCTGGCGACCCACCAGCACCTCGCGGCGCAGGTGTCAGACGGCAGAGCCACGGTGGTGGCGGGCGCCGACCACGACATCTTCCGGTCCAAGCGGCAAGCCATCCTCGACGCAGTGGACGAGATCAGCAACCGGATCTGACGCGTCCAGACGTACGCTCGACGGCTGTGCGTCGTCGTGTGCGGATCATCGGGGCGGGACGAGCGGGAACGTCGCTGGCTGGCGCCCTCGAGCGGTGTGGTTGGGGCGTCGAGCCGATCGTCGGACGCGGCGGCGATCTGGCCGCAGCGGCGACCCAGGTCGACCTGGTGCTGATCGCCACGCCGGATTCGGCCATTGCCGGTGTGGCGGCGTCGGTGCGGCCCGGCGATGCGGTGATCGCTCACGTGGCGGGTTCGCTCGGCCTCGACGTGTTGGCGCCGCACCGGCGCCGGGCGGCCATCCACCCGCTGGTCTCGTTGCCGAACGCGTCGGTCGGGGTGGATCGCCTGCTGGCCGGCGCGTCCTTCGCGGTGGCGGGAGACCCGATCGCCGCGGAGGTGGTCGCCGCCCTCGGTGGGAACGCGTTCGGCGTGGCGGACGAGGATCGCGCCGCCTACCACGCTGCGGCGTGCATCGCCTCGAACCACCTGGTGGCGCTGCTCGGGCAGGTCGAGCGGGTGGGGGCGACCGCCGGGGTGCCCCTAGCCGCGTACCTCGACCTGGTGCGGGGCACGGTGGAGAACGTGGCCGACCTGGGCCCCGCGGCCGCGCTCACGGGCCCGGCGGCGCGCGGCGACCTCGCGACGATCGAGCGCCACCTCGCTGCCCTCGACCCCGCCGAGCGCCCCGCCTACCAGGCGCTGATGGAAGCGGCGAGAGCGCTGGCGGCGGGCGGGTGATCGCGGTCGCATCCCGAACTCGGCGCATCGACTGCGCCCTGAGGGGAGTGGATGCGCTGAGTTCGGCGGGAGCGGGAGCGGGAGCGGGAGCGGGCGCTCGCGCGGGAGTGGGTCGCGGGCGATGAAGACCGTCGACACGATTGCCGCGTTCCGGGCCGAGCTCGACGCGGCGCGCCAGGCCGGCGGGACGGTGGGCCTCGTCCCCACCATGGGGTACCTCCACGACGGCCACGTGTCGTTGATGCAGCGGTCGGTGGCCGAGACCGACATCACGGCCGTGACCATCTTCGTGAACCCGCTGCAGTTCGCGGCCAACGAGGATCTGGGTTCCTACCCGCGCGACCTGCACGGTGACACGGCCCGCTGCGCGCAGGCGGATGTGGGCCTGCTGTTCACCCCGTCGCTCGACGAGATGTACCCCGAGCCGGTGGGCACCACCGTGTCGGTGGCAGGGATCACCGAGACCATGGAAGGCGCCTCGCGGCCCACTCACTTCGCCGGGGTGGCCACGGTGGTGGCCAAGCTGTTCGCCATCGCCGGGCCGTGCCGCGCCTACTTCGGCGAGAAGGACTTCCAGCAGTTGGCGGTGGTCGCCAAGATGGCCCGCGATCTCTCGTTTCCGGTCGAGATCGTGGGGTGTCCCACCGTCCGTGAGCCCGACGGACTGGCCATGTCGAGCCGCAACGCCTACCTGACGGCCCTCGAGCGCGAGGCGGCCCCGGTGCTCCACCGGGCCCTGCGCGCCGGCGCCGCGGCCGTCGAGGCGGGCACCGTCGACCCGAGCGCGGTGCGGGAGCGTATGGCCGCTGTGATCGCCGCGGAGCCGCTGGCCGTGCTCGACTACGTGGCCGTGGTCGACGCCCGCACCCTCGGCCCGGTCGATCCGCTGACCGGTGATCTGCGCCTGCTGGGGGCAGTTCGTTTCGGGAACGCACGATTGTTGGATAATCTGGGGGTGAGCACCCCACCGGGGTGACGGCACGGCGACCGGTACTCCCGGCGTCAAGCGACAGGAGAGCAACATGCGCCGACGCATGATGAAGTCCAAGGTGCACCGGGCCACGGTGACCGACGCCAACCTGCACTACGTGGGGTCGATCACCCTCGACACCGAGCTGATGGCACTGGCCGACATCCGAGAGCACGAGCAGGTCCACGTGCTCGACATCGACAACGGTGCACGGTTCGAGACCTACGCCATCCCGGGCGGCCCGGGTGACGTCTGCCTCAACGGGGCGGCGGCACGGCTCGTCCAGCCGGGCGACCGGGTGATCGTCATCACCTACGCGGACTACGAGGACGCGGAGCTCGAGGGCTTCGAGCCCCGGGTGGTGCACGTCGACACGGCGAACCGGGTGGTGCCCGCCGAGGTGGCGGCCCGTCTCGCCCCGGTGCCGGCATCGACGCCGGGGCCCGTCCAGTACCTCGACATCCAGGCCGAGATGGCCGCCTTCCAAGACGAACTCGGCGCGATCTAGGTCGTGGGCGAGCCCGACGGTCTGGACCTGCTGGTCCTCGGGTCGGGCGTCGCCGGGCTCTCGGCCGCCGTGCGGGCGAGTGCGGGCCACGGCTGGCGGGTCGGTGTGCTCACCAAAGGCGTCCTGAACCAGGCGACCACCCGCTGGGCGCAGGGCGGGGTCGCGGCGGTGCTCGACAGCGACCCGGACTCCACCGACCTGCACCTGGCCGACACCCTGGGCGCGGGCGCCGGGCTGTGCGACGTCGACGCCGTCCGGGTGCTCGTCGACGAGGGCCCCCGTAGGGTCGAGGACCTCATGGCGCTCGGCGCCGAGTTCGACCGCGACGGCGCGGGCCACCTCGAGCTGGCCCGCGAGGGCGGCCACAGCCTCCCCCGCATCCTTCACGCCGGCGGCGACGCCACCGGCTTCGAGATCGAGCGGGCGCTGGTGGCGGCCGTCCATCGCACCGCGGCCACGGTGCTCGAGCGCCACTTCGCCACCGACCTGGTGGTCGAGGACGGCAGATGCGTCGGTGTGCGGGCCATCGACGGCGAGGGTCGGCCGCTGGTCGTCCGTGCGAGGCACGTGCTGCTGGCCACCGGAGGCGCCGGCCAGCTCTACGCGGTCACCACCAACCCCGTCGAGTCCACCGGCGACGGCGTGGCCATGGGCCTGCGCTCCGGGGTGGCCGTCGCCGACATCGAGTTCGTGCAGTTCCACCCGACCGCGCTCCACGACCCGCGCATGCCCCGGCCCCTGTTGTCCGAGGCCCTGCGCGGCCACGGTGCGCTGCTGCGCGATCGAGACGGCGAGCGGTTCGTCGACGAGCTCCAGCCGCGCGACGTGGTGTCGCGGGCCATCACCGCGAAGATGATCGAGCAGGGCGTCGACCACGTGTGGCTCGACGCAACCGGCCTCGAGGACTTCGACAACCGGTTCCCCACCATGGCCAAGTCGCTCCAACTGGTGTCGCTCGACCCGGCGGTGGACTGGTTGCCCATCGCGCCGGCGGCCCATTACCTGTGCGGCGGGCTGGTCACCGACCTCGACGGGGCATCCAGCCTGCCCGGTCTGTGGGCCGCAGGCGAGACGACCTGCACCGGGGTCCACGGGGCCAACCGCCTGGCATCGAACTCGCTGCTGGAGGGCCTGGTCTTCGCGCACCGCAGCGTCGAGGCCATCGACCGCGGCGAGGTCGGTCCGAAACCCACCGGTGCCATGCGGGCCGTCATCGGCACCGACGCGGGCGGGGACGTGATCGGCGGACGGTCCGTCACCGCGGTCGCGCCCGCTGCCACCGGCACCGGCGCCTCCACGGTCGGGCGGGCCGATGCCGATCCGGCCGCGCTCCGCGACCGGCTGCAGCGGGCGATGACCCGGGGCGCGGGCGTGTTGCGCGACGCCGAGTCGCTGGCCCTCACCGGTCGTACCGTCGCCGAGGTCGGGGCGGCCACCGGTGGGAGCGTCACCGGCCAGGGCGCGGCCCTCTGGGAGGTGCGCAACCTGGCGACGGTCGCGGGCGCCGTGCTCGCCGCGGCCACGGCCCGCGAGGAGAGCAGGGGAGCGCACACCCGCATCGACTTCCCGGACCGCGACGACGCCCTCTGCTGTCGCCTCGTGGTTCGGATGGAGGAGACATGAGCGACGCCGGCGCCCATCCGCCCAACTGGTATCCCGACCCCCAGGGCCGCTACGAGCTTCGCTACTTCGACGGCCGACAGTGGACGGGGCACGTGATGTCGGCCGGTCAGCAGGGAGTCGACCCGCTCCCGACGGCCACGGGCCCCTACGTCCCGAGAGGCGACCAGCAGGCGGCCCAGGTGCAGCACCAGGTGCAGCAGCGCGCCGGCGTCGCGCCCGCGAGCGCCGGTCAGGGCGGGGGAACCATCTTCACCGAGCCGATCCTGGTGGTGAACCAGAAGGCCAAGTTCATCGAGATCGAGAACGAGTTCGGCGTGTACGACCAGCACGGCAACCAGATCGCCGGTGTCCGGCAGGTGGGCCAGAGCACGGCCCGCAAAGTGGCCCGTGTCCTCACGTCGTTCGACCAGTACATGACCCACCAGCTCCAGATCGTGGACATGGCCGGCAACCACCTGCTCACCGTCACCCGTCCGGCCAAGTTCGTGAAGTCGAAGGTCATCGTCCAGGGCCCGCAGGGTCACGAGATCGGCCAGATCGTCCAGGAGAACGTCTTCGGCAAGATCCGCTTCGCCATGGTCTCGGGCGGCCACCGGTACGGGTCGATCAACGCCGAGAACTGGCGGGCCTGGAACTTCGCCATCACCGACCACTCGGGCGCCGAGATCGGGCGGATCACCAAGACCTTCGTCGGTCTGGCCAAGGCCATGTTCACCACGGCCGACAACTACGTGGTGCAGATCCACCGCCCGCTCGACGACCCGCTGCGCAGCCTGGTGGTCGCCGCCGCGCTCACGGTCGACACCGCCCTGAAGCAGGACCAGGCGGGATTCGGCTGATGTCGGGGGCCGAGCGCTTTGGTGCGGCCGGCCGCCGGCGGGCAAGGTTGACCGCGTGACACCCGCTGCTGTCCACCCGCCGGTCGCGGCTGTCCGGACCGCCGTCCGACGGGCCCTCGAGGAGGACCTCAACCCTCTCGGCGACCTCACCTCGGGCCTGCTGCCGGCAGACGCCCGAGCCACCGCCGCATTCGTGGCCCGCGGCCCTGGCGTGCTCGCCGGCCGCCGGTGCGCCGACGAGGCCTTCGGCCAGGTCGACCCCCTGCTCACGGTCGTGTGGACGGTGGACGACGGTGACGACGTGACCGGTGGCGAGGTGCTCGGGTCGGTCGACGGGCCCCTCGCCTCGATGCTCACCGCCGAACGCACCGCACTCAACTTCCTGAGCCACCTCTCGGGGGTCGCCACCCTCACCCGCCGCTTCGTCGCGGCCACGGGCGGGAAGGCCCAGATCTGGGACACCCGCAAGACCACGCCGGGCCTGCGGGCCCTCGAGAAGGCCGCGGTGCGCGCCGGGGGTGGTCGCAACCACCGGGGCAACCTGTCGGACTGGGTGATGCTGAAGGACAACCACCTGGCCGTGCTGGGCATCGCCGACGCCGTCGCCAGGGCGCGCGACCAGTGGCCCGCCCGCACCGTGCACGTCGAATGCGCCACACAGGGCCAACTCGTCGAGGCGCTCGCGGCGGGGGCCGACGCGGTGCTGCTCGACAACATGACACCGGACGAGGTGCGTTCGGCCATGGTCGCCGTCGATGAGCATCGTCGGGACGCGGGTCGGGCGTGCATGGTCGAGGCGTCCGGTGGCATCGACCTCGAAACGGTGGCCGGCTTCGCGGCAACGGGCGTCGACATGATCTCGGTGGGAGCGCTCACCAACTCGGCGCCGGTGCTCGACATCGGCCTCGACATCAGCCTCGACAGCAACCTCGCCGGTCGGGAGGCCTAGTGCTGCTCGTCATCGACGTCGGTAACACCGACACCGTCTTCGGCCTCTACGACCCGGCGATCGGTGACGTCGAGTCGGCCGGCGACGGCCTGGTCGGCCACTGGCGCATCTCCACCCACGCCGAGCGCACCGCCGACGAGCAGGCGGTGATGCTCCAGGGCTTCCTCGGCCTCGCCGGCTACTCCTGGGGCCGTGACGTCCACGGGGTCGCGATCTGCTCGGGGGTGCCGCGGGTGACGGTGAACCTGCGCAACATGTGCGAGCGCTACCTCGACGGCACCGCCGTCGTGCTCGAGCCCGGCGTCAAGACCGGCATCTCGATCCTCTACAACGACCCCAAGGAGGTCGGCCCCGACCGCATCGCCAACGCGGTGGCTGCCTACGACCTGTTCGGCGGCCCCACGATCATGGTCGACTTCGGTACCGCCACCACCTGCGACGTGGTCTCGGCGGCGGGCGAGTACCTGGGCGGGGCGATCGCCCCCGGCATCGAGATCAGCCTCGACGCGCTCTTCGGCCGTGCCGCGGCGGTGCGCCAGGTCGCCCTCGACCGACCGACCCACGTGCTCGGGAAGAGCACCATGGAGTCGATCCAGTCGGGGACCGGTTTCGGCTACGCCGCCATGGTCGACGGGCTGTGCGCCCGCATCGAGGACGAGCTGGGCGAGTGCACCGTCGTCGCCACCGGCGGTCTGGCCCATCTCATCTCGCCCATCTCGGAGCGCATCGAGCACACCGAGCCGTGGCTCACCCTCCACGGCCTCCGCCTGATCTACGGGAAGAATTCGCTCTGATGGCGCCTCCTTCTGACTCTTCGCCTGAAGGCTCATCGCGATCGTCATGGCCTCCTCGTCCTCGTTGTCGGCTCTTCGCTGGCGCTCATCGCGGTTGTCGGCTCTTCGCTGGCGCTCATCGCGGTTGTCGGCTCTTCGCTGGCGCTCATCGCGGTTGTCGGCTCTTCGCTGGCGCTCAGCGCGATGGTCATGGCTCGCTCGTCCCTCGCTCGCCGTGCCCGGTGTGATGAAGTTCGCTCGTGACTGACATCCCCTATCGCTACGAGCCCGACTCGTCAGCCGCCGCGCTCCAGGACGAGTTCGGCGCGCTCGAGCCCGGCACCGAGACGGGGCGGGTCGTCACCGTGGCCGGGCGACTCATGCTGCGCCGGGTGCAGGGCAAGCTCGCGTTCGGCACGCTCCAGGACGGCAGCGGCCGCATCCAACTGTTCGCCCCGTCGGCCTCCACCCCCGACTTCGACGGCTTCGGCTCGTTGTCGCTCGGCGACTGGGTCGGCGTCACCGGCGAGGTGATGACGACGCGCCGCGGCGAGCTCTCGGTGCGGGTCGACCAATGGGTCACGCTCGCACGCACGGAACGGCCGTTCCCCGACAAGTGGCACGGGCTCACCGACCCCGACACCCGCTACCGCCAGCGGTACGTGGACTTCTGGGTCACCGACGAGGCCCGATCCGCCGTCCTGCTCCGCAGCCGCGTCATGTCGCTCACCCGGCGGTGGCTCGAAGACCGGGACTTCATCGAGATCGAGACCCCGGTGTTCCACCCCATCGCCGGGGGGGCGGCGGCCAAGCCGTTCGTCACCCACCACAACGCCCTTGACGTCGACCTCTTCCTCCGCATCGCCCCCGAGCTCTACCTGAAGCGCCTGGTGGTGGGCGGGTTCGAGCGGGTGTTCGAGATCGCCAGGGTGTTCCGCAACGAGGGTCTCTCGCCGCGGCACCAGCCCGAGTTCACGATGCTCGAGCTCTACCAGGCCTACGGCGACTACGGCGACATGATGAGCCTCACCGAGGCACTCGTCGCGCACCTGGCCACCGAGCTGTGCGGTGGCACGAAGCTGTCCTACGGCGGGCGCGAGCTCGACCTGACGGTTCCCTGGCGCCGGGCCTCGCTCACCGACCTGGTGGAAGAGACCGCCGGCATCCGGGTCGACGTGCGGATGCCGGCCGACGACCTGCGCCGGATCGCCCTCGAGCACGGCGTCGTCGTCGAGGACGACTGGGGCCCCGGCAAGTTGGTGCTCGAGATCTACGAGAAGACCACCGAGCACCAGCTGTGGGGCCCGGTGTTCGTCATGGACTACCCCCGCGAGGTGTCGCCCCTGTCCCGCGACCATCGCGAGCTGCCCGACATGGTCGAGCGCTTCGAGGGCATCGTCGCGGGCCGAGAGCTGTGCAACGCCTTCAGCGAGCTGGTCGACCCGACCGAGCAGCGGGCCCGCTTCGAGGACCAGGCGGCCAAGGCCGCGGCGGGCGACGAGGAGGCCGCCGCGGTCATCGACGAGGACTACGTGCGGGCGCTCGAGTACGGGCTTCCCCCCACGGGCGGGCTTGGCATCGGCATGGACCGCCTGGTCATGCTCTTGGGCGACATCGCCACGATTCGAGACGTGGTGGCCTTTCCGACGCTGCGACCGGAGGTGGGGGCATGAGGGTTCTCGTGACCGGGCTCGGGGGGGAGTTGGGGACCCGGGTGGCGTTGCTGCTCGAGGGCCGCCCCGAGGTCGAGGCGATCATCGGGCTCGACGTCGAGCCGCCCCGGCGCTTCCTCGAGCGCACCCACTTCCACCGGGTCGATCCCCGCGACCGGGCCCGGGTCGTGCCCCTGGTCCGGGAATTCGAGCCCACCACCGTCGTCCACGTGGGCACCTACGAGCCGAACGCCCGGTGCTCGCCGCGCGCCGCGGTCGAGCGCACCGAGGAAGGCACGATCGCCGTGCTCGGTGCCGCCGCCGAGTGCCGCAGCCTCGAGACGATCGTTTTGCGGTCCGGGATCGAGGTCTACGGCCGGGGTCGTGGGTCGGCCACCCGCCCCGACGAGTCGGTGCCGCCCGACCCCACCAGCCCGTTCGGCCGGTCGCTCCTGCACGCCGAGCGGGTGGCGGGCGTGGCCGGCGACGCTGCGGCTGTCCCTGTCACGGCGCTGCGACTCGCGCCGGTGCTCGGCCCGCACTTCCCGAGCCCCCTCGGCCGCTACCTGCGGCTTCCTGTGGTGCCGGTGAGCGCCACGTCCGGTCTGCCGTTCTCGTTGCTTCACCAGGAAGATGCCGCCGAGGCCATCGTGGCGGCGGCCTTCAGCGCCCACGACGGACCCCTGAACGTGGTGGGCGACGGCGCCGTCACCGCCGGCCAGGCCGTCCGCCTCGGGGGTCGCATCCCGCTGCCGGTCGCCGGGCCGGCCTGGGCCCTGGCCAAGGTGGTGGCCGAGATGGCGGGCTCACCGCTGCCCGACCACCTCCGCGAGCTGCTGATACGCGGCCGTACCGCCGACGGCTCGCTCGCCCGCCAGGTACTGGGCGTCTCGCCCCGGTGGGACACCGCCGATGTGGTGAAGGACCTGTTCGAGTGGGCCGGCGTCACCTACGTCTCCTTCGGCGACCAGACCGAGGAGGTGGCGTGATGGCCTCTGCTCCCGAACTCCTGCGCCGCCGGGCCGCCGGCACGTTCCCGGTCGACCCGTGGGGGCTCGACACCGACCTCGTGGACCTGCTCGCCCCGGCGGCGCGCCTGCGCTGGGACATCGACGTCACCGGCCGGCTCGATGTGCCCGATGGGCCGGTGGCGCTGGTGATGAACCGACGGTTCGGGATCTCGGAGCCGTGGGTGGTGGCCGAGGCGATGCGCCGGGTCGCCCATCGCCACGTGCGCTTCGTCGGCGTGCCCGACGTCGCCCCCGTGGGGCCTGCCCTCCGTCGGCTGGGTGCGGTCCTCGACCGGCCCGACGAGATCGCCGGGCTGCTGCGGGCGGGGGAGATGGTGGGCATCGGCCTGTCCGTCGAGCCCCGCCGGCGGCACCACGCCGGCGGTCTGCACCCCGAGGTGCTGGCGCCGGTGGTCGAGACCGGCGCGCCCGTGGTCCCCGTGGCGGTGCTTGGCCGCGAGCTCGGCCGTCGCTGGCGCGTGGTCGTCGGCGAGCCGGTGCAGCCAGCCGTCCACCCCGGCCCCCTGGCCGTCGCCGACCTCGCCGAGCACACCCGCCTGGTGGTGCAGTACCTCCTCGACGCGGCCTGAGCCCATCGACGGGCCGCGTAGGTCGTTCGACCCCTTTCACTCTAGGCGGTTGAACAACTACGGAGAGTGATCTACCGTCTCCCTCAGTGACCGATACGAGGGAGCAGACCATGACGAACGACACGAGGCGGGCGCGCGACACGCAGTCCTGGCGGTGGCGGCTACGGCGGGCGGCGGTGGTCGGTGTCGTGGGAGCGCTGGCGGCGGGTGCCTGGGGCATCACCCAGCCGGGCGCGGCCCAGGCGCACTCGGGGAACTCCGGTCACCACTCGGGCTGGGACGATGACGAGTTCGACGTCCTCAACACGACCAGCGCCGTCCGGAGGGCCGAGGTCCGCTCCATCATCGAGTCCGATACGGCGGCTTGGCACGGTGCCAAGGGGGCCGGCGTCGACGTGGCCCTTGTCGACACCGGCGTCGCGCCGGTGGTCGGTCTCGACCGGGCGACCCAGGTGGTGAACGGACCGGATCTGTCCCTCGACCACCAGTCCGGGGTGACGCCGGGGCTCGACGCCTTCGGGCACGGCACGCACATGGCGAGTCTCATCGCGGGCTCGGGCGGCATGGCCCCCCGCGCACGGCTGGTCAACCTCAAGGTGGGGTCGTCCGACGGCGCCGTCGACGTGTCCCAGTTGATCGCCGCGATCGACTGGGCGGTGCAGCATCGCCGCGACCCCGGGATGAACATCCGGGTGCTCAACCTGTCGGCCGGCACGGAGTCCGCCCAGGACTACCAGGTCGACCCCCTCGCCCACGCCGTCGAGTCGGCCTGGCGCAACGGGATCGTGGTGGTGGTCGCGGCCGGGAACTCGGGTGGGGCGCTCGTCGACCCGGCCGTCGACCCCTACGTCCTGACCGTGGGTGCGGCCGACACCGCCGACCCCAACCGAGACGGCGACGACAGCGTGGCTGCGTTCTCGTCGGTCGGGACTCCGGCTCGCGGGGTGGACGTCGTCGCTCCGGGCGTGTCGATCCTGGGGCTTCGAGACCCCGGATCGACCATCGATCTCGACAACCCCGACGCGGTGGTCGACGGCACGCTCTTCAAGGGCTCCGGGACCTCGCAGGCCGCGGCGGTCGTGTCGGGCGCCGTGGCGCAGCTCCTCAGCGAGCGCCCCGACCTGACCCCGGACCAGGTGAAGGCGCTGATCACCTCGACCGCCCGCCGCCTCGAGCGCTCCCCGGTATCCTCACAGGGGGGCGGGATGGTCGACGTCGACCGAGCGCTCAAGGCGAAGGTCAGCGGCCTTCCCACGCAGTCCTTCCCCGTGTCCACGGGCATGGGCTCGCTCGAGGCGGCGCGTGGCGACAGTCACCTCGTGGCCGACGACGGCACCGTCCTCCAGGGCGAGGTCGACCTCCAGGGGGCACCATGGATCCCGTCGGTCTGGGCGCCCCGGGCGACCGCAGGCGTGGCCTGGGACGGCGGCACCTGGAACGGCAGCCCCTGGACGGGCTCCGACTGGGCGGCGGACGGCACCTACGGCTCGATGTTCCTCGGCCGGACCTGGCGCTCGGAGCTCTGGTCGGGACGGACGTGGCGGGCCGACGTCTGGCTCCGCTCGACCTGGCGAGGCCGCACCTGGCGAGACGGCGCGTGGGCCTGATGGCCGCCCGGGCCCGCCGGCTGGTCGCTGCCCCCCCAGGCTTCGCGTCGCCCGGCTGACGCGGTCTGAACGAGGCGGCCATGAGCACCGAGAACACCATCACCGCTGCACTCACCGACGATCAGGGAGAGCGACGGGTCCTGACCTTCTGCGCTGGGCTCGTCCTGCTTCTCGCCTCGCTGCTCGCCCTGCAGATCGGGTCACGGGCCGACCCGGGCGGTGTCTGGTGGGGGCTCGCCATCCTGGTGGGGATCCTCTATGTCGCCGGCGAGTACTTCGAGGCGGAGATCGAACTGCGGCGCGAGTCGCACAATTTCGCGTTCACCTCGGTCCCGCTGGTGCTCGGCCTGTTGTTCCTACCCGTCCCGATCCTCGTGGTGGTGCGGGTGCTGGCGTCGGCGACCGTCCTGGTCTTCGTTCACCGCCAGGATCCCCTCAAGCTGGTCGTGAACCTGGCGTCTCACGCCCTCGAGGTCGTCGCGGCCGGGCTCGTGTTCCACGCCATCGGCGTGCCTGATTCGCTGGGGCCCCGAGCGTGGCTCGCGGCGGCGCTGGCGGTGGCGGTCGCCGACCTGCTGGGCGCGCTCGTGGTGACGACGGCGATCAGCCTGTTCGAGGGTGCATGGGAGTCGTCGCAGCTCGTCAGCATCTGGGTGCCCATGGTGGTCGCCGTGGTGGATGTCTCCCTGGCCCTGACCGTCGCCAGCGGGTTGCGGAACGACTCGCCGGAAGTGTGGCTGGCCGTGCCGATCGCGGTGTTCGTGGTGGGCCTCACCCGCGCCTACGCGCGGGTCGTCGCCCGGCACCATGCGATGGAGCGCCTGGATCGCTTCGCCCGTGACCTCGGCGCCGCTGTCGTGGCGGGCGACGTCGAGCGGAGCCTGCTCCCGCACATCGCCGACGTCCTGCACGCCGAGACGGCGTGGGTCTGGTCGCCCGAAGCGCCCGACGCCCCCAAGCTCGCCTACCGGACCACTGACGGGCGGGTTGCGCTCGATCCCCCTTCTCGCTTCGACCACGTCCTGTCGGCCTCCGACCAGGAGGGCGTCCGACGATTTGGGCCGAATGACCAGCTGCTGCCCGAGATGGCCGAGTGCGGCATCTCGGAGGCGCTCGTCGAGTGCCTCGAGGTGGGCGACGGTCGGCGGGTGTTCGTCGGGGTCGCGGACAGGAGTGGCGCGACGAGAGGGTTCGACGCCGAGGACGCGAGGCTCTTCAGCACGCTCTGCTCCCATGCGGCCGTCTCCCTGCGCAACGTCGGATTGGTCGACCGCCTCCGCACCGAGTCGGCCGGCAACGAGTTCCTCGCCACCCACGACCCGCTCACCGGTCTGGCGAACCGCACCCTGTTCCTCCGCCGCCTCGAAGAGATGCTCGGCGCCCGCGACCCGGTGGCGGTGCTCCTCATGGACCTCGACCGGTTCAAGGAGGTCAACGACACGCTCGGTCACGCGAGCGGCGACGCACTGCTCGTCGAGATGGGCCGGCGCCTCGGTCCGTCGTTGTCCGACGACGAGCTGCTGGCGCGTCTCGGCGGGGACGAGTTCGCGCTGTTGGTGTCCGCCGCCAGCGGGACCGCGGCCGCCCAGCGAGCCGCCGAGGTGCTCACCCAGGTGCGTCGCCCGTTCACCGTCGCCGGGATCGCGGTGGACGTGGACGCCAGCATCGGCGTGGCGGTGCCCGGTGACCATCCCGTGGACGCGTCGGGGCTGCTCCGCCGGGCCGACGTCGCCATGTACGCCGCCAAAGCCGACCACGGTGGCGTCGCGGTGTACGCCGCCGACCTCGACCACTACAGCCCCAAGCGGCTCGCGGTGGTCGGCCGCCTGCGACAGGCCATCGAGGACGACGAGCTGGTGCTCCACTACCAGCCCCAGGTCGAGCTCGCGACCGGCCGGGTCATCGGCGTGGAGGCACTCGTGCGCTGGCACCAGCCCGGGCGGGGCGACGTGCCGCCGGGCGAGTTCATCCCAGTCGCCGAACGGACCGACCTCATCCACCCCCTCACCCGGCGAGTGCTGGCGATGGCCATTGCCGACGCTGCGACGTGGCACCGGGACGGCCGGCCACTCCGTGTGTCGGTGAACCTGTCGGCCCGCAACCTCGTCGAGGACGACCTGGTCGAGAGCGTCGGCGCCATGCTCGACGAACACGGGCTGCCCGCATCGGCGCTCGAGATCGAGCTCACCGAGACGACGCTGATGGCCAACCCCGCTCGGGCGGCGGCGGTGATGGCACGCCTCAGGGACCTCGGCGCGCGAATCGCGATCGACGACTTCGGCACCGGTCACTCGTCGCTCTCGTACCTGACGACCCTTGCGGTCGACACCCTCAAGATCGATCAGTCGTTCATCGCCTCGATGACCGTGGACCGCACCGCCGAGACCATCGTCAGCGCCATCATCGACCTGGCGGGGAACCTCGCCCTCGACGTCGTGGCCGAGGGAGTCGAGACCGCCGCGTCCGCCCGCGCGCTAGCGCGCATGACGTGCGGCTCGGCGCAGGGATTCCTGTTCAGCAGGCCGATCCCGGGCGCCAACCTGCAGTCGTGGCTGCTCGACCACGACCTGGAGCGGCTCCACGAGGGGGCTCCCGATGGCGGGTCCCTCCTGGGCATCGGCCTGGAGCGGTAAGCCACCGGGGTCGCGCCACGAGCCAGGCGCTGGGCTACGTTGACTGGTGGCCGGATCGGCCGCCGACCGAGGGGGAGCACATGGAGCCGGTGAGTGACGACGAGCTGCGCGTGGGGGCCAGGCTCTGGTGGGTGGTGATGATCGTGGGCCTCGCCTCCATCGCCTTGGGGCTCATCCTGATCACCCGCCCGTTCAAGAGCGTGGCCGCCCTGGCCTGGTTTGCCGGGCTCTTCCTGCTCATCGGCGGCATCAGCGGCTTCTTCGGTGCCCGGCGCCAGGAGGTGGGCATCGGCTGGGCCATCGTCTCGGTGATCTCGGGCCTCGTGCTGCTGGTCTGGCCCGACGTCACCGTGCAGGTGGTGGCCGTGGTCGCCGGCATCGGCTATCTGCTGCGGGGCGTCATCCGCGCCGTCGTGGCCCTCATGGATCACGACGAGTCCACGATGCCCCTGCTCGTGGTGGGTGTGATCGGGGCCCTCGTCGGCATCGCCATCATCGCCTGGCCCGACGCCACCGTGGCCGTGGTGGGTGTCGTGTTGGGCCTCGGGGCCATCGTCGCCGGCATCGGCGAGATCGTGTCGTCGCTGGAGCTCAAGCGGCTCGCCGCCTGACCGGAAGGAGGCTCACGTGTCGATGAAGCACGAAGACGCCAAGGGCGGAGGCAACCGCATCTCCGGCCAGACGATCGGCATCGCCATCATCGTGTTGCTGTTGCTCGCCTTCGTCGTGGCGAATCTCGAGACGGTGCCGATCGACTTCCTGCTGTTCGACGTGAACATCGCCCTCATCTGGGTGCTGGTGGGCACGGCGCTGCTGGGTGCCGCCGCCGGCTTCCTGTTCGGCCGGCGAAGCCGCAAGGATTGACCCATGGCCTTCGCGTGGGCCGACGACGGCACCCGGATCCACTACGAAGCCTTCGGCAACCCCGACGGTGAGCCGCTCTTGCTGATCCAGGGCCTCGGCGCCGACAAGCGGGGCTGGATCCTCCAACGCCGGGCCCTCGGGGCCCGCTACCGGTGCATCGCCCTCGACAACCGCGGCGTCGGCCACTCGGACAAGCCGCCGGGCCCCTACGACCTGTTGGACATGGCCAACGACGCCGTCGCCGTGCTCGACGACGCCGGCGTCGATCGGGCCCACGTGGTGGGCGCATCGATGGGCGGCGTCATCAGCCAGGTGATCGGTGTCCTGCACGCCCACCGGGTGCGCTCGCTCATCCTGGCCTGCACCGCCTGTCGCCAGCACCCATGGCGCCGCGACCTGCTCTCCGAATGGGCCTCGCTCGCCGAGGCCGAGGGCATGGGCCAGTTCGTCAGGCGCAACGCCCGCTGGCTCTTCGGGCCGCGATCGCTGCGACGGGTGTGGCCGCTGCTCGGCCCCATCGGAGGCCTGGCCCTCAACGCCGCACCTCATGCGTTCGTCGCGCAGGTGCACGCCATCCTCGATGCCGACGAAGACCTGCGCTTCGAGCTGAAGGGCATCACCGCGCCCACGCTCGTGCTGGTCGGCAGCCAGGACATCCTCACCCCCCGCGGCGATTCCGAAGAGCTCGCCTCGGCCATCCCCGGCGCCCGCATGGCCGTTGTCCGGGGGGCCGCCCACGGCTTCATGTTCGAACACGCCAGCACCTTCAACCGGCTGGTCCTCGAGTTCCTGGACGCGCTCGACGAACCGGTGTCGGCCTCGCCCGATGCCGCCCATGTCGCCTGAGGACGGCGAAGAGCCGCCTTCCCGCCCGCCCGTCGCCTACGGCGAGGATGACTCACCGTTCGTTCTCCAGGACCGGCCCTCACTCCTGCACCGGACCGTTCCGGTGCTGGCCCATGTCGGCACGTACCGGGCGCCCACCCTCGGCAGGGACGCGCTGGCGGGGCTCACCGTGGCCGCGCTCGCCATCCCCGCGGCCATGGGTTTCGCCGAGGTCGCGGGCCTCCCCCCGGTCGCGGGGCTCTACGCCCTGCTCCTGCCGGTGGTGGCCTATGCGGTGCTCGGGACGTCGAGGCAGTTGGTGGTCGGCCCCGAGGGCACGTCGGCGGCGCTCGTCGCCACCGGCCTGGCCCCGCTCGCCGACGGTGATCCCGCGAAGTACCTCGCGCTCGCCGGCATGCTCGCGCTGCTGGTCGGGGGCGGGTTCCTCGCCGCGCGCCTGGTCCGCCTGGGCTGGGTGGCCGACTACCTGTCGCGGGCGGCCCTGGTGGGCTTCGTCCACGGCATCGCCGTCATCCTCATCTGCGGCCAGTTGGGCAAGCTCACGGGCGTCGGCATCGACGCCGCCAAGCCGATCGGGCAGGTGGTCGACCTTCTGACCCACCTTGGCGACGTGAGCGTGGCGACGATGGCGACCGCAGGCGTCTCGCTCGTCGTCCTGTTCGGGCTGCGGGCACTCTCGCCCAAGGCCCCGGGCCCCCTCGTGGTGGTGATCGGCGCCATCGTGGTCTCCGCCGTGTTCGATCTCGCCGGCCACGGCGTCGCCACCATCGGGAGCATCCCGCGCGGACTGCCGTCGCTCGGCCTCCCCCGTGTGTCGCTCGTCGACGCGCTGCGGCTGGTGCCCACGGCCCTCGGCATCGTCTTCGCCACCTACTCGAACACGATCCTGACCGCCCGGTCGTTCGCCGGCCGCCACGGCCAGCACGTGAACGCGAACCAGGAGCTCCTGGCCCTCGGCATGGCCAACCTCGGTGCCGGTGTCAGCCAGTCGTTCCCGATCGGCAACAGCAACTCGCGCACGGCCGTGAACGAGCAGATGGGCGTGCGCACCCAGGCGGCGGGCCTCGTCGCCGCGGCTGCGGTGGCGCTCGTGCTCCTGTTCCTCACCGGCCCCATGTCCGACCTGCCCGCCGCGGTGCTCGGCGCGGTGATCGTCTATGCGGCGGTCGGCCTCGTCACCCCGCAGGACTGGCGGGCCCTCCGCGACGTCAGCCACGGCGATGTCGTGATCGCCGCCGCGGCACTGGCCGGCGTGGTGGTCGTGGGGGTGCTCGAGGGCATCGTCGTGGCGGTCGTGCTCTCGGTGGTCGACGTGGTGCGGCGCAGCGCCCGGCCCCACGACGCCGTCCTGGGCTGGGTGCCCCGGATGGGTCGCTACGCCAACGTCAGCCTGCACCCGGGCGCCCAGGTCGTGCCGGGGGTGCTCATCTATCGCCTCGACGACCGCCTCTTCTTCGCCAACGCCAGCTATGTGAAGGCCCGCATCCGCGAGGCGATCGCCGGGGCCCCCTCGCCGGTGGCCTGGTTCGTGTTCGATGCCGAGGGCCTCACGGGGGTCGACTCCACCGGCGCCGAGGCCCTCGAGTCGATCGTCGAGGACCTCGCCCGCCAGCACATCGGCTTCGCCGTCGCGCGCCTGAAGGCACCGGTGCGTCTGCACTTGGACGGTGCGGGGCTCACCGAAGCGATCGGCGCGGACCACTTGTACGAGACGGTCGGTGCCGCGGTCGACGCGCTCGCCCCCGGTCCTTCGCCGCGGACACCTGACCGGGGGACGAGACGAGGGCCCGGGTGAGCAGCGCAGCCCGTACCGAGGTGGCCGTGCCGGCGGCAACGCACCGGTGAGGCCGTCCACGGAGCGGGTGTAGTCGCTGAGTTGCACCCTGCCACGGTCCGTGGTGTGCTGTGGCGACACTTCCAACGAAACAAAGGTGTGGTTCATGATTCTCGCAGACGTCGGTGGGGGCGAATTGCTCCTGACCGTGTTTTGGCTGTTCCTCTTCATGCTGTGGTTCTGGCTGCTCATCACCGTGTTCGCCGACCTGTTCAGCGACAAGGAGGAGTCGGGCGGCATGAAGGCCCTTTGGGTCATCTTCGTGCTGCTCGTGCCCTACTTCGGTGTGTTCATCTACCTCATCGTTCGAGGTCACGGGATGGGTGAGCGTGCCCTCGCCCGCCAGCAGGAGGCCGACGCCCAGTTCAAGGAGTACGTGCAGGCCAACGCCGGTGGCGGAAGCGCTGCCGACGAGCTGGCCAAGCTCCACGACCTCAAGACGAGCGGCGCCATCAGCGATGCCGAGTACGACTCCATGAAGGCCAAGATCGTCAGCTGAGTCCTGTCGCGGGGTGGCGGGTCGGGTCGGCGTTCAGCCGGTTCGGCCCGTCGTCTCGTTTTCCCCGCGGGTGTGGGGCGTCAGCGCCGGTGGCGTTGGGGCATCGCGCTGCGTGCCACCCGTCCCGCGAGCGTGAAGGCGGCGCCGGCGGCCACCCAACCCGCGTAGCGGGTCCATTGCGGTGTCGCCGCTCGGGCCACGCTCTTCGGCGTCACGGCCTGGACGCGGGGCATGACCGAGGGCACGAGGTCGTCGCCCAGCCAGTCGTTGATCGCCGTCGACACCACCTCGTAGGCCACGATGGCCACCACTGCGGTGCCGAGCGCGGACTTCTCCCGCTCGCTTGGTGCCCAGTTGTGATCGTTTGGAACGTGGTCGGGGGTCATGGTCAACGGCACGGTAAACGATGCGCCGGGTCGTAACCACCCGGACACAGGGCTTCGCGCGTCTTGGCTAGGTTTGTGCCCATGGATGACCAGTCGAACGAGCCTGCGGACGCCACCGAAGAGGAGGTCGAACGGCTGCGGGCCGAGGTCGAGGTGCTCGAGCAGAAGGTGGACAACCGGGAGCACCGCGGGCGGGTGGGCCGCAGCCTGCGCAGGTTCGCCGTGGGCGTGCTGGTGGTGCTCACCGCGATCTCCTTCCTCGCCGCGGGCATCGGGGTCTGGGCCAGCCGCAATTTCTTGAACAACGACATCTTCGCCGGTCGCCTGGGCACGGTCATCGACGAGCCCGCCGTGCAGGACGCACTGGCGCGGTACACCACCACCGAGATCATGAAGCTCGTCCAACCCGAGCAGCTGATCGCTGAGGCACTGCCCCCGCGGGCCCAGATCCTGGCGCCGACCATCACCAGTGCCGTGCAGGGCTTCGTCGAGAGCAAGGTGGCCGAGGTCTTCGCCACCCCGGAGTTCGCGAGGCTTTTCAAGGATGTGGTGAACGGCGCCCACCAACGTGCCGTCGACCTGCTCGAGGGCAACGACTCCGCGGTCGTCACCGCCGACGGCGAAACGGTCACCCTCAACTTCCTGCCGGTGATCGACCAGGTGCTCAAGAAGATCAGCGAGACGTCACCCGAGATCCTGGGTCGCTCGGTGACCATCCCCGAGGTGTCGGTGCAGGACGTTCCCGACGCCGCCCGTCAGAAGATCAGCGATGCCCTCGGCGTCGACCTCGACGACAACTTCGGCACGATCACCGTCTACGACGCCGGCGCCCTCGAGTCGGCCCAGCAGGGCGTGAAGCTCTTCAACAACCTGGTGTGGCTGCTCGTGGGCCTCACCCTCGTGCTGATCCCCCTCACCCTCTGGCTGTCCACCCATCGGCGACGCACGCTCCTGCAACTCGTGGTGGCCATCTCGGTGGGCCTGGTGATCGTGCGGCGGCTCTCGCTGCGACTCCAGTCCGACCTGCTCAACCTGGTGCGCATCCCCGAGAACGTGCCGGCGGTGCAGGTGACCACCGACCGGGTGATCGATCCACTCCGCACCGGCACCGAGATCATGCTGTGGCTCGCCCTGCTCATCATCGTGATCTCGCTCGTCACCGGTCCGTACCCCTGGGCGGTGTCCCTGCGGGCCCGGGTGGCCTCGCTGTTCTCGATGGCGGCGGGCAGCGCCAAGGACCCGGCCACCGCCGAGTGGGTGCTGGCCCACCGCGACGCCCTGCAGTGGGTGGGTGCGGGCGTCGCCGTCCTCGCGCTCTGGTTCTTCAGCCTGTCGTGGCTGACCTTCTTCGCCCTGCTCATCGTCGTCGGCCTCTACGAGTTGGCGGTGGTCCGCCTGGCCGAACGGGCGGCCCCCGCTTCAGCCGCGTCGAGCTGAGCGCAGAGAGCCGGAACTGGCGCCCGATCCGGTCGTCGGGCAGGTCGAAGCGGGCGCCAGAACGGACTCAGCCGGCGAGGATGCGGGCCTTTTCGGCGTCGAACTCGGCCTGGGTGAGCACGCCGTCGTCGAGCAGCCCCTTTGCCTTCACGAGCTGATCCATGCGGTCGTCCGCAGGGGCCGCGGGAGCGGGAGCAGCGGCAACGGGCGCGGGTGGCGGCGCCTGCGGCGCGTACTGCGGCTGTTGCTGCTGTGCCTCCAGGTCGGCGATCTGCGCGTTCTGCTCGGCCTCGGCCTGTTGCTTGGCCGAGCTGTGCTTGGCGACGGCGTAACCCGCGCCGGCGACCATGGCGCCCCGCATCAGGGGACGGCGGCGACCTCTTCTCATGATGACGCTCCTTCTTCGTTGTCAGTGGCCAGGCCGATGGCGACCAGGTCGAGGGGGTGGATCCACATGTCGATCAGCGACTCGCCGTTGGCCCGGACGATGGCTTCCCGCAGCGGAAGCGCCCACTGGTGGTCGATGAGAAGGATGGCGGCGGTGGAGCCCGCGGGGATCTCGTCCTGGATGTCGACGATGTCCAGGTCGTCGAGGATGGATCCGTCGGATGCGGCTTCCGCGCCGAGCTCGGCACCCAACTCGGCGCCCTCCTCGCCCCCGGCACCCAGCCCGATCAAGGCACCGATGGTGGCGCCCATCTCCTGCATCTCGGCAATGGTCAGGTCGCTCGCCTCGAGCGCGGTGACCTCGCCGTCGTCGTCCTTGCTGACGATGAGCGCATCGATCACCCGCACCATCCCGGCGTCGCGCAGGCGGACCAACTCGGCGGCGATCTCACCCCGGAAGTCCGGGTGATCGAACCCGATCACGAGTAGTTGTACTGGCCCGAGTTCCATTCGTTCTCCTTGGGAGCGGTCGCTGTTCGTTGAGGTCCGCTGAGTGTAACCGTCGGGAATCACTGGTTGCGGGGGGTGTCCGGGTGTGTTCTGCTGACGGCTCGTGACCCCGACCCGTGCCGTTCGCCGGCCACCCTGGACCCCGTCGGGCGACACCGAGTCCGTCGAGCTGGTGGCTGTCGGCCCGTTCGTCACCCGTGAAGTGGTGAGACGACCCGACGGCTCTCGGCTCGTCTACACCTCACGTCGCCAGCGCAAGGGCCTCGGCCCCGAGCGCCAGGGCGGCGAGGCGACGGCTGGTCCGGCCCACCAACGGGTGTTGTGGGCCCCGCACGAGATGAGTTGGCGGATCGCCGTGCTGTTCATGGTCGGCTCGTTCTGCTTCGCCCTCGGGTCCGCCCCGGGCGTGTCGTCGTGGCTCGATCCCGGCGTGGTGGGCCTGGTCTTCTTCGTGGGGTCGATCTTCTTCACCTCGGCCGGCTACTCGCAGTACGTGCAGTCCATCAACAGCGGGCGCCCCGCGGGCACGAAGATGCGCTGCTTCGCCTGGCAGCCCCACCGCGTCGACTGGTGGGCCTCGGGTGTCCAGCTGGTCGGCACCCTCTGGTTCAACATCAACACCTTCGCGGCGATGCGCTCGGGGTTCGACACCACCCGCGAGCAGAACCTGCGGGTGTGGACCCCGGATGTCCTCGGCTCCATCTGCTTCCTGGTGGCCAGTGAGCTGGCCATCATCGAGGTGTGCCACTGCTGGTTCTCGTGGCGCGACCGCGACGTGTCGTGGTGGATCGTCGTGATCAACATGGTCGGCTCCGTCTTCTTCATGGCCTCGGCCATCGCCGCCTACGTGGTGCCCGACACCGGCGACCTGCTCGACGCCTCGTTGGCGAACGGCGGCACCTTCCTCGGCGGCCTCTGCTTCTTCTGGGCCGCTCGCCTGCTGCTCGACGAGATGGCCGGCAGGGAGGAACCGCTCCCCGCACCGGCAGTGTGACCGCGCGTCGTCGTTGTGCATCGGAGCCGGTCCCGGCCCGTGGCAACCGCCCGCTCACGATGAGGGTGGCCCGAATATTCGGGCGATGACGCAGGGTTGGGTGCGACGATGAGCCCGGGGCCTCAGGAGGAGGAGGAGGAATCCCCGGCCGATCCGCTGTCGGTCGTTCGATCACCGGCCTACCTGCGTGCGCTGGTGCTGGCCGCCATCATCGGGGTGCCGGTTTCGATGGTCGCCTACGGCTTCCTGGCGCTGGTGGACTGGCTGCAGACGGCGTTGTTCGAGGACCTGCCCGGCACGCTCGGCTTCGACACGGTGCCGTTCTGGTGGCCGCTCCCCCTTGTGACGTTGTCGGGTCTGCTCGTCGCCCTCTGCATCCACACGCTGCCGGGGAACTGCGGGCACTCACCCTCGGACGGTCTGAAGGCAGGGGCGCCGACGTCGCCCATCGAGATACCCGGCGTGTTCCTGGCCGCCCTGGCGACACTCGCCCTCGGTGCCATCCTCGGGCCCGAAGCCCGCTCATCGCCATCGGCAGCGGGCTCGGTGGTCTGGCGATCCGGCTGGTGAACAGGGATGCCCCGCCGGAGGCGATCGCACTGATTGCCTCCGCCGGCAGCTTCGTGGCGATCAGCACGCTGTTCGGGTCCCCGCTCCTCGGCGCGTTCCTGCTCATGGAGATCGCCGGGTTCGGTGGCGTGATGCTGGGCGTGGCGCTGCTCCCCGGTCTGTTGGCGTCCGGGGTCGGCTTCCTCGTCTTCGTCGGGCTCGACGCCATCACCGGTCTGGGCACCTTCGCGCTCGCCATCCCCGACCTGCCCGCCTTCTCGACGCCGACCGTCGCGATGTTCGGCTGGGCGCTCGTGTTCGGGGCCGGCTGTCCGTTCCTCGCCTGGTGCATCAGCACCCTGGCGCTCTCGGTTCGGCCCTTCGTCCATGCCCATCGACTGGCCATCACGCCCTTGCTCGGCGCCACGGTCGCCGTGCTCGCGATCGCGTTCTCCGAACTGTCCGACAAGGGCACCGACTTCGTGCTGTTCTCGGGGCAGTCGGCGCTGCCCGCGCTGATCGATCAGTCCGCGGCCTGGTCCGTCGGCGCCCTCGCGCTGCTGGTCGTGTGCAAGAGCGTGGGGTACGGCGTGTCGCTGAGCGCGTTCCGCGGTGGGTCGGTCTTCCCGAGCCTGTTCATCGGCGGGGCACTGGGGATCGCCGCTTCCCACCTGCCCGGGATGTCGGTCGTTCCCGGGCTGGCGATCGGGATCGGCGCGATGTGCGTCTCGATGCTCAAGCTCCCGCTCACGTCGGTGCTGCTCGCCACGGTGCTGCTCGCCAGCGACGCCTACGCGGTGATGCCGCTGGCGATCGTCGCCGTCGTCGTCGGGTTCGTCGTCACCGAGCGTCTCCCTGCGCCGAAGGGGTGGTTCGGTGAGGTCGCGTCGGACGGCGGCCTTCGATCGCTCCCACCAGCGCACTGACCGGCGGCCCAGATCGACCGCGCCCCGGTCCGTCGCCCGCCGAGCCGGTTTGGACGTGGTCGAAGGGGTCGAGGTGCCGGGGGTGGCGATCATGGTGATCGGCACGATCGTGGTCGACCCCACCTTCGAGAGCGTGGCCGTGCTCGGGATGATCGTGGTGATCCGCATCGTGCTCAGCTTCGCCCTTGAGGTGGAGGTGGAGGGCACCTGGCCGTGGAGCCGGTGGCACCTCGACACCCAGAGGGGCTGTCAGGTCGACGGCGACCCGTTGTAACGACCACGACGGGACGTTGACCGCCCGGCTCCTACTCGACGAGATGACCGACGAGGAAGAACCCTCGCCGTCGGTGAGTAGGTTTGGGACCATGCGCAGCGCCTCGCTGTGGTTCTTTGCCGGGTTTATCGGCGCAGTTCCCTGTGTCTGGCTGGCATCGAGCGCCGGTGCCGCGCCCGCAGCGGTCGCCGCTCCCGAGACCGAGATCACGGTGTCGACCGAGGCGCAGTACCGCGCCGCGCTGACCGGCTTGTCCGCAAACGTGTCGGGACTCCAGACCGTGGTCCTCGACGACGACATCGAAATCATCGGCGCGGGCGACCCCATCTACAGTGGCTCCCAGCCGCTGCGCATCGACGGGCAGGGCCACGCGTTGGACGGTGCCGGTGCTCACCGGCACCTCGTGGTCACGACCGATGCCGACCTCACCATCGTCGACCTGTCGCTGGTCTTCGGTGCTGCCCAACGCGGCGGTGACGGCGGCGCCATCGACTCGCAGGGCCACGTCCTGCTCGACCACGTGACGCTCTCCGAGAATGTGGCCGGAGGCGACGGCGGCGCGGTCCACGCCACCGGAGGGCTGTCCGTGGACGAGAGCGACATCGAGCGGAACCGCGCGACGGGCGACGGCGGCGCCTTCTCCGTGAGCCGGGCTTCCACACCCGACGACCCCGCCTGGCTCGACGGCGCCTGGGCCGGTCTCCGGTCGTCGGAAAGCAGGGGTGACGCCATCGTGTTGGTCGGGTACTCGACGATCGCGGGTAACGAGGCCGAGGGCAGCGGGGGAGCCATCTCGGCCGACGGGGCCGTGTGGACGCTGAACTCGACGCTGACCGCCAACCGGGCCGGGGTGGATGGTGGGGCCGTGTCGGCCCCGGGCACGTCGATGTGGCTCATCTACTCGACGCTCGAGGGCAACCAGGCGCCGGCTGGTGCCCATGTCGTCACCCCTCGCCTCCGGAGCACCCTGTCGGTGCTGGCGGGTGCGATCGGCGGTCCCGGGTGCGCTGTGGATCAACCGACCGATGCCGAGACCAGCTACGACACCGATGGCTCCTGCGGGTTCGCGGGCGCAGGCAACACCTCGGATGGCTCCGACCCCGACCTGGGGGTCCTGTCGGACAACGGAGGATCGACGCCGACGATGGCGCCGGACCCTGGGTCCCCCCTCATCGACGCCGTCTCCTTCCCCTTCCGCGGCGGCTGCCTCCGCGAGATCACGAAGGATCAGCGGGGCGCCCCCCGCAGCGCTGGCGCCGGCTGCGACATCGGTGCCGTCGAGGTCGCAGCGGTGGCCCCGCCAGACCCGGCCCCGCCAGCCCCGGCCCCGGCCCCGCCACCCCCGACCCCGGCCCCGCCGATCGCCGTCGCCCCCACCTTCACCGGTTGAACTGCCGCCCGGTCGGTCCGGCCGGCCTCTTCGTGGGATCAGTGCGCTCGTACGCTCCTGCGCTCCGGTTTCCGAGGGGACCCTGTTCCGACAGTCGTGCCTCGTCTTCGCGGCAATCCGAGGGTCAGACGTACTCGTGCTTGCGGAGCCAGGAGAAGGAGAACCAGCCCCAGATCGGCGACAGGTAGGTGGTGAACATGCGGGCGGTGAAGGTGGCGGCGACGGCTTCGGCCTGGGGGATGCCGGCGGCGGTGAAGCCGGCGATGAGGCCCGCTTCGGTCACGCCCATGCCGCCCGGCACCGGCACCGCCCCGCCGATGAACGAGGCGAAGCTGTTGATCACGATGAGCTGCATGAGCGGGAGCGACTCGCCGTAGGCGTGCAGGGCCGCGCCGAGCACCATGCCGAAGATGATCTGCGACACGAGGTTCCCGCCGAAGAGCTCGACGGCCTTGCGGGGCGTGGACAGGATGCCCCGCAGGTTCGCGACCGCCTCTCTGATCTGGCTCTCGACGACGTTGCGGATCCTGCGGCGCAGCCGCGGTACGGCCACCGCCAGCACGAGCGCGATGACGAGGACGAGGACGAGTGCGATCAGCCAGGTGGGGGCCCCTTCGCCGCTGCTGCTGGTGCTCAGCCCGTAGGACAGCCCCGTCACGGCCACCCCGACGATCACCAGCACCGCCTGGGTGAGGAATCCCGCCAGCGAGTTCAACACACCGGAACTGACGGCGACGGCAGGGGCCAGGCCGCGCTTCTGGAAGAACCGGATCGAGAGCGTGGCGTTGCCCGCGGTGCCGCCGACGAGGCCGGTGAAGGCCTGGGCGTACTGCACCGCGACGACCGGGCCGAGAGGAAGCGGGGTGGCGACCGAGCCCAGCATCGCGACGGACTGGGGCAACGGGGGGAGCACCGCCAGGAAGAAGGTGAGCGCGACCCACCCCCAGATCGCCCCCCTGAAGATGTCGCCCATCGCGGCCACGCCGGCCAGTTGCGCCACGAGCAGGTAGAGGCCGAAGGCGAACGCGACGGCCAGGAAGATGCTTGCGAGGGAGAACCGGCGGAGCGTGGCCGGCCTCGGCGTCTCGGTGCCCGTGCGCTCGGCGCCGGCCTCGCGCAGGCCTGCCAGTGCCGCCTTGGGGTCGGCAAGCTCTCGTCTCGCCGCGCTCGACAGCGCGGTCGGCTGGAGCAGCGGCAAGAGTGCCGCGACCTCGTCGTGGCCCAGGGCTCGTTCGGTGGCGGCGAGGGCCCGCTCGTCGTCCACGAGCGCCGCGGTGGTGGCGAGCAGCTGCACGCAGTCGAGTCGCGTGCGGTCACCGGAGGCCGACGTCACCGCGTCCGTGAGGTCCACGAAACCGGTGGTGCCGTCTTCAGCGAGGCGGGTGTTGCCGGCACTCATGTTGCCGTGGGCGATGTGCGCCTCGTGCAGGCGGCCCAGGTTGGCCCAGGCGTCGTCGAGCACGGCATCGGTGATGCGTTCCGGCTCGACCTCGGTGAGTGGGTCCCCGCCTGGGTTGCGGACCACCAGGACGGCGTCGTCCCGCGCGCCCGCCACGCCCGCGGCCACCACGTCGGGGAGGCGGGCACCCGACCGTTGTGCGAGGAGCAGGACGTAGGCCTGGTGCTCGACCTGGTTCTCTCGGGTCAACGACAGGGTCGGCCCCGAGTCCTTGTACCAGAGGAAGTGCCAGAGCTTGGCGAACAGCCGGGCATCGGTGCCATCCCGACCGACCACCTCGACGCTCAGGCGCCCGTCCTCACCGGCCCGATACCGGGTGCGACCCCATGTCTGGCAGTCGGCGAGCTCGAGCCCCGCAGCGTCCACGCCGAGTTCACGGAGCGACCCCGTGACCTGGCGCAGCGAAGGCGTGGCCGCGGGCGAGCCGAAACCCAGGTGGGCGAGCGCCGCGATTCCCCACCCCAGGACCAGGCTGGCCAGGACCGCCCCGGGAAGGCCCGCGGCGAGGCAGATCGCGCTCAGCGCGCTCAACCAGAACACGGCCTCGAGGAGGCGGCGGGCCGGGCGGGTGAGGTAGGGCCGCGCGGCGAGGATCACCGCGGCCACCGCCGCGAGGGGCACGACCGGGAAGCCCGGTCGGTGGCCATGGAGCTGGGCGCCGGCGTCGGCGAGCGCGTCGGGGAGGTCGATCAGATGAGCGAGGCCCTCGGAGACGGCCCAGGCCAGCCCACCCGCCAGGAGCAGGGTCAGAAGGAGACGCGGGCGGCGTGCGACGAGCGCGGTGACCACGAGCACCGCGGCAACCACGACGCCGAGCCCGTAGAGGAAGGCGAACAGGCTCCCGAGGCTGTCGGGAAGACTGGCCAGGAAGTCGAGCACGCCCTTCTCGATCGAGGTGCCCACCTGGGCGGCGGCGGCGGTGAGGCCCACCACCACCAGGGCGGTGAGCACTCTCGCCACGTCGCTCGGGCGGCGGCGGACCGACCCCTCGGCCACGATGCCGAACACCGACGACGTCCAGCGCCGCTGGATCACCGACGTGAGCACGGGGAGAACCCCGGCCGGTGGTCCCTCGGCGGCGGTCGTCGTGGCCATGGCTGGCCGAGAGCCTATGGCGCTCCGGAGGCGGGCGTCAGCGACGGGTTAGCGTCCTGACGGGATGGACTCCACCAGCGCTTCCTCGTTGACCCTGATCATCGTCGTTGCCGTACTCGCGCCGCTTCTGGCCGAGTGGTTGAAGCGGTTCCGGGTCCCGGGCGTGGTGCTCGAGATCGGCCTCGGCATCCTCATCGGCCAACAGGTGCTCGGCTGGGCCAGCGTGACGACCGTCGTGGCCAGCTTCGGCAACCTGGGCCTCAGCTTCCTCATGTTCCTGGCCGGCTTCGAGATCGACCTCGACCGCATCAAGGGGCGCCCTCTCAACCGGGCGACCATCGGGTGGTTCGTCTCGCTCGCGGTGGCGCTGGGTGTGGCCGCCGTGCTCGTGGTCACCGGCTTTGCCATCTCCGACCTGCTGATCGGCCTGGCCCTCACCACCACAGCCCTCGGCACCCTGCTGCCGATGCTGCGCGATGCCGACGCCCTCGAGTCGGAGTTCGGGGCGCTCGTCCTCGCCGTCGGCACGGTTGGCGAGTTCCTTCCGATCGTCGCCATCGCCCTGCTGCTCACGAGTGACAACCCGGGTGCCACTGCCCTCCTGCTCGTGGTGTTCATCGTCCTGGCGGTCGGCGCCACGCTCGTGGCCACCCGCGCCCGTTCACCGCGAGTCGTCGGGTTGATGCAGAAGCACCTGAACTCGAGCGCGCAGTTGCCCGTGCGGACAGCGGTGCTGATGGTCGTGGGCCTCGTCTGGGTGGCCTCGCACCTCGGCCTCGACGTGCTGCTCGGTGCGTTCGCCGCCGGCATCATCGTGCGGCTGTTCACCGCAGGCGAGGACCAGCACGATGTCGGGAGCAAGCTCGAAGCCATCGGCTTCGGGTTCCTCGTGCCCATCTTCTTCGTGGTGAGCGGCATGAAGTTCGACCTCGATGCGCTCACCAGCGACCCCACCACCCTGTTGCGCGTCCCTCTGTTCCTCGCGCTGTTCCTGGTGGTGCGCGGCCTGCCGGCGCTACTGCTCTATCGCAAGGACCTGCCGCGCCCCGACCGGGCGGCGCTCGCCTTCTTCTCGGCCACGGCCCTGCCCCTCGTCGTGGTCATCACCGGCATCGGGCTCGACACGGGCCGCATGAAGCCCGAGAACGCTGCCGCGCTCGTCGGGGCGGGCATGCTCTCGGTGCTGCTCTTCCCGCTGATCGGCTTCGCCATCCGTCGCCGGGCCGGATCGTCTCCGGGCATGGCTGACGACGCCGGGGCGGCCACCCTCGAGGGTCCCGGGCCCGTCACGCCGGCGCCGTCGTGAGTGATCGGGCCGGGAGTCGCTGACCATGACCGAGGCCCACGAGACGGACGAGAGCGACGACCGGGCCGACGACCCGCGCGGCGAGCGCCGGCTGCCCCCGACGCTCGCCCTCCTGGTGGCGATCGTCCTACCGTTCCTGATGCCTCAACGGCTGAGCGGCGGCCCCCGATGGCTCATCCCCGCTCTCGAAGCAGCGATCCTCGTGGGCCTGGTGGTGGCGGACCCCGGCCGCATCGACCGTCGATCGGCCGTGATCCGGCAGTTGTCGATCGCCCTGATCGTGGTGCTCGTGGGCGGCGCGGGGTTCGCCACCGTGAAACTGGTGGAGCTCCTGTTGCCCGGCGGGCCCACGATCGACAGCGCCGGCGACCTCTTGCGGACCGGCGCCATCGTGTGGATCTACAACAACCTCGCGTTCACGTTCCTCTACTGGCACGTCGACGGCGGTGGGCCCGCAGGTCGCCTGCACCACCAGGCGACCCATCCCGACTTCGCCTTCCCCCAGCAGCTCAACCCCGAGCTCGCTCCCGATGGCTGGCGGCCGGTGTTCGTCGACTACCTCTATCTGGGGTTCACGAACGCGTTGGCCTTCAGCCCCACCGACACGCTCCCGCTCGCGCACTGGGCCAAGCTCGCCATGGCCCTGCAGTCGATCGTCTCGGTGACCATCCTGAGCCTGGTGATCGCCAACGCCGTCAACATCTTGAGCTGACGTTTCTGCCGACCTGCGCAACCAGGGTGGCCCCGGTTGGTGGCCCCGGTTGGTGGCCCCGGTTGGTGGCCCCGGTTGGTGGACCTGATGCAGGTGATGCGTTATCTTGGGCATCATGCGCACCACGCTGGCGATCGATGATGTCCTTCTGAAGATCGCCAAGCGTCGGGCCGCCGAGCAGCAGCTCACGTTGGGTCAGCTGGTGGAGGAGGCGCTCCGCCACGAACTGGCGCGCGACGCATCGAGGGGACCGCGGCCCGAGGTGCCCGTCTTCAGGGGCACGGGTGGCCTGCGGCCGGGGGTGGACATCACGTCGAACCGGGCCTTCGTCGAGGTCCTCGACGAGGGGGTCCCGTTCGAGCAGCTCCGGTGATCCTGTTCGACGTCAACGTCGTCCTCGTCGCCCATCGGGGCGACCATCCCCAGCACGGGGCCGTCCGGGCGTGGTTCGACGCCGTCATCGAGGGTGATGAGCCCTTCACGGTTCCCGACACGGTGTGGGCGTCGTTCGTGCGGCTCGCCACCAACCGCAGGGTGTTCGAGGCCCCCACCCCGGTCGAAGACGTCTTCGCCTTTCTCCGCGCGGTACGGGCCCAACCCCACCACGTCACCCTCGTTCCTGGTGAGGAGCACCTCGTGCTCTTCGAGCGCCTGGTGGTCGAGGCCGATGCGGGTGGCGACCTCGCCGCCGATGCCTACCTGGCCGCGCTCGCCCTGGAACACGGCTGTTCGCTCGCATCGCTCGACCGCGACTTCGCCCGCTTCCCCGGGCTCGACTGGGTGCGCCCGCTCGCGGGAACCTGACCAGCGCGGACGTCAGGGCGCCTGGACGCAGCGGGGGGAGATGCCGCAAGCTCCCTGCGATGGTGGACACCGTCGTGAGGTCGCAGCCCGACAGGTCGGAGCCGACGGCGGACGGACGATGGGCGGCTCACCGGCCGTGGCAGAGCTTGGCCTTGCGCCCGCTGCCGCAGGGGCAGGGGTCGTTTCGTCCGGCGCGGGCGAAGATGCCCGTGACCTCGTCGGCGTAGCGGCCGGCCCGCAGCAGGTCGGCCATCAGCTTCATGGGCCCGTCGATGTGGGTGAAGAACGCCTTGTAGCCGGCGCAGAGGTAGTTGAGGCCGGGGTCGCCGTCGGGCGTGAGGGTGAAGCGGTTCTTGGGGCACTCGCCGTGGCAGGCGAAGCGCACCTCGCAGTCGAGGCAGTACTGGGGCAGCGTGTCGCGCTTGGCCTCGCCGAACGCCCGCTGTTGCGGTGACGCCATCAGCTCCACGAGGTGCGTCGTCGTGATGTTGCCCAACAGGTGGTCGGGCTCGACGAAGTGGTCGCACGAGTAGAGGTCGCCGTTGTGCTCGAGGGCGACCGCGTTGCCGCACGTCTCGCCGAAGATGCACAGCGATGCCGGGGCGCCGACCCACGAGGCGAGCGCGGCGTCGAAGTGGGGCACGAACACCGAGCCCACGTCGTGGCGCAGCCACTCGTCGAAGACCGCGATGAGAAACCGGCCCCACGCCTCGGGATCGACCGAGCGGTGCGTGACGCGCTCGCCTTCCTGGAACCCGGTGTCGTTGTCGCGCTCGACGATGGGGATGAGCTGGATGTGCTCGGCGCCCAGGTCGTCGCGGAAGAAGCGGTAGACGTCGAGTGGGTGGTGCTGGTTGGCGGCGTTGACGGTGCACAGCACGTTCCAGTCCACGCCGTGGGCCTTCAGCAGGTCGAGGCCACGGATGACCTTGTCGAACGTGGGCTCGCCCCGCTTGTCGACCCGGTAGGCGTCGTGCATGGCGGACGGGCCGTCGATGCTGATGCCCACCAGGAACTCGTGCTCGGCCAGCAGCTCGCACCACCCGTCGGTCAGCAGCGTGCCGTTGGTCTGGATGCTGTGCTCGAGGGTCTGGCCGGGGCGCTTGTAGACCTCGGCCAGGGCGACGGCCCGACGGAAGAAGTCGACGCCCATGAGCGTGGGCTCGCCGCCCTGCCAGGCGATCGTGACGGTTGGGGCGTCCTGTGACTCGACGAGCTGGCGCACGTAGGTGTCGAGCAGGTCGTCGGACATGCGGAAGCGGTCGCCCGGGTACAGCGCCTCCTTGGAAAGGAAGAAGCAGTACTCGCAGTCGAGGTTGCAGATGGGCCCGGTGGGCTTGGCCAGCACATGGAAGTTGGCCGGAGCCGTGAGCGGCCGGGGGTCGGGCATGGCGGGCGACGCACCGGGCGGGGACGCATCGGCTTTCGCGCCGAGTGAGACGGGCACCGAGGGCACCCCACAGAGGCTACGGACTCCGTGCCCGGTCAGACGGGCTCGGCCATGGACTGGACCCGGCCGCTGGCGATGGCATCGACGAGGGCCTGGTGGTCCTTGGTGTTCTGGGCCGCGTAGGTGCGGGAGAAGGCGGCGATCGACTTGTCGAAGGCGGCGCTCTTCCCCAGGTAGGCGGTGATGGCGATGGGGTCGCCCGAGCGGGCGTGGGCCCGGGCCAGCGTCCACGCGCACATCTCGCCGTACATGCCCATCATGTGGTGCGTCATGGTCTCGATCGCCGCCGAGCCCTTGCCGTCCCAGAGTTGGCGGAAGTAGTAGTCGTGGTCGCGGCCGTCGAGCGCGAGCGTGCCGGGGATGCGCTCCCAGCCGAGGAAGATGTCGCTGGCGGCCTGCATGAGGCGCTGGCCCTCGACGACCCGTTGGCCCTGCTCGGGGTACTTGCTCGGCGCGAGGAAGCGCTCGAGCACCGATGCTTCGGCCTCCTTGATCTGGAGGATCAGAGGGTCGTCGTTGTCGCGGCCGAGGTAGAGGGCCACCCAACACCGCGTGCCCACCGACCCGACGCCGACCACCTTGCGGGCCAACTCGACGAACCGATAGGTGCCGAGCAGGTGGCGACGGTCGGCGCTGAGCGTGTCGCGGTACGACTCGAGGGCGTTGACGACCACGTCGTGGATGCCGGCCGTGTCGCTCCCGGCCAGTTCCTCGAAGGGCACGAGCAAGGGCGGGTTGCTCAGGAAGCGCACCTCGCCGTCGACCACGTGGGTGAGCTTGGTCAGGGCCCGGAGCCGGGTCTTCGACTCCGCCTTGGTGACCGACTTCTGGAGGCTGACGGTCTCCTTCGCCTTGATCTGGGTTCCCCAGCGGTCCTGGATGCCCTCGATGTCGAGGGTGGTGTACCAGGTGTCGAGGTTGCTGGTGGCCGCGAACGATGCCATGGCCTCGCGGTACGACCGGACCGTCTGCTCGACGATGGGGCCGGTGATGGTCGCGGGGAAGCCCCGGGACTGCCCGGCGATCTCGATGCTGGCGGCCAAGCGCTTCACATCCCACTCGAACGGGCCGGGCAGGGTCTCGTCGAAGTCGTTGACGCTGAACACCAGCTTGCGTTCGGGTGAGCGGAAGGCCCCGAAGTTGGCCAGGTGGGCGTCACCGCAGAGCTGGACGGTGAGGTCGGAGTGCGGGCCGGCGGCCAGATCGGCCGCCATCACGAGCGCGGCGCCCCGGTAGAAGGCGAACGCCGAGGCGGCCATGCGACCGTGGCGCAGCGGCACGAGCTCGGGCACCCGGGTGGCGGCCTGCTCCTCCATGAAGCTGATCGGGTCGGCCCGGTCGGGGGCGGGCGCCCACTCGCCGTGGCTCTTGCGCGACACCTTCTCGCGGGCGGCCTTGCCGAAAGCGGTGCGCTCGTCGATGGTCATCTGCGCCTGCTGGTGCGGCTCATCCTCCGGCGACGGCGCCGCACGCCGTGGCTCGGCAGTTGCACGCTTTGCGGCTGTCCGTTTCGCGGCAGCCGGCTTCGCGGCAGCCGGCTTCGCGACCGTCCGTTTCGCGGCAGCCGGCTTCGCGACCGTCCGTTTCGCGGCAGCCGGCTTCGCGGCTGTTCGCTTGGCGGCAGCCGGCTTCGCGGCTGTTCGCTTGGCGGCAGCCGGCTTCGCGGCTGTTCGCTTGGCGGCAGCCGGCTTCGCGGCTGTTTGCTTGGCGGCCGCCGGCTTGGGGGACGACGCCTGCGCTGACGGTTCCGTGGGGTCCGGCGGGGTGGCCATGGTGATGCTCCTAGCTGGTGGTTTGGCGGTACGCGGCGACGGCGTCCGAGACGGTGGGGTACACGGCATCTTCGCCGATGAGGTCGATGAGCCCATAGCGGTCGAGCTGGGCGCGGACGTCGTCGAGGGTCTCGGCGATCACGAAGCGCACGTGGTGCTCGGCGAGGGCGCCGTGCACCTGCTGCAAGGTCTGGGCGCCGCTGTAGTCGACGTCGGCCATCACCGCGGTGTCGAGGCAGAACCAGCGGATGGGGTCGGTGTCGTCGGCCAGGAGCATGGTGACGTCTTCCATCAGGTGGTTGGCGTTGGCGTAGTAGAGCGTGCCGGCGAACCGGTAGACCACCAGGCCGGGAAGGGTGCGGGCCCCGGCAGCGAGGGGCACCGCTCGCCAGGCGGGGTCGCCCTCGTGGGGCACCAGCACCGACGTGGCCGGGCGGTAGGAGCGGCGCAGGTGATCGAGCAGCGAGAGGATGATGGCGAGCACGATGCCCTGCTCGACGCCGAGCACCACCACGGCGAGGGCCGTGATTGCGGCGACGACGAACTCGTCACGCCGGAGGCGCCAGATCGTGCGCATGCCGAGCAGGTCGACGAGCTCGATGCCGATGAGGAACACGACTGCCGCGAGCACCGCCGTGGGCATGTACTGGATGGGGGCGGTGAGGAAGAGCAGCACGATCAGGACGATCCCGCCGGTGGTCACCTGGGCCAGCTGGCTGCGACCGCCCGCACCGTCGACCATCTGGGTCTTGGTGGGGCTGCCGTTCACGACGAACGTGCCGGTCAGGCCGGCGAAGAGGTTGGCGGCGCCGAGGCCGATCAGGTCCACGTTCTCGCTGAACGGGTCGTTGTAGCGCGCCGCATAGGCCCGCGAGGTCGCCGCGCTCTGCGCCAGGATCAGGATGAAGATCGATGCCGCGGTGCCGACCAGCGCCGGGATTTCCGACAACGCCACCGAGGGCAGCCCGAAGCTCGGCAGGCCGCCCGGCACCTTGCCCAGGGTGGCCACCCCGTGGCTGGCGAGGTCCCACTTCCAGCTCACGAACATCGATCCGATCACGGCGATCAGGGCGCCCGGCACCTTCCTGGTCACGTACTTCGTGCCGAGGATCACCACCATGACCGCAGCAGAGACGGCGACCGTGGTCATGCTCATGTCGCCGGCGCCGTCCTTGAGCGTGCTGACCAGCTTGCCGACCGTGCCGCTGTCGGTGCGGCCGAACACGGTGATGCCGGTGCCCTCGGGGATCCCCAGCAAGCCGCCCACCTGGCCGCACGCCACCTGGATACCGACGCCGGTGAGGAAGCCCACCAGCACGGTGCGCGACAGGAAGTCGGCGAGGAAGCCGAGCTTCACGATGCGAGCGAGGATCAGGAAGGCGGCGGCCATGAGGGCGAGCAGGCTCGCCAGGGCCACGTACTGGGTGGAGCCCGTGGCGGCGAGGCCGACGAGACCGGCGGCCATGACCGCCGCGGTGGCCGAGTCGGCGCCCACCACCAGGTGGCGCGACGAGCCGAAGACGGCGAAGGCGATCATGGGGACGAGAATCGTGTAGAGCCCGGTGATCACCGGCATTCCGGCGATCGTGGCGTAGCCCATCACCTCGGGGATGGCGAGGGCGGCCAGGGTCACGCCGGCGAGCACCTCGGTGGGCACGCGGGCCCGGTCGATGGGCAGCACGCCCTCGAGGATCGGGAGTCGTGGTTTGGCGTCCGACGAGTCGCGGGGCATCGGGCGAGCGTAACCAGCCGTGTTCAGCGGTGGGGGCTGGTGTCCAGCGGGCGCCGGCTGAAGAAGCGGGGTCGCCCGACCTGGAGGGCGCGGTCGGAGGTCCAGGGCGCCGGATGCGCGTTGGTGCGTCCGGCGAGGCCGACGAGGGCGGTGTCGTAACCCGATCGGAGCCAGACGAACCGGCGCCAGCCGCGCTCGGCGTCCACGGCGCCGAGCACCGGCGCCAGCGCGGCGAGGGCCGCGTCGTACTCCTCACGGGTGACCGAGATGGGGGGAAGGTCACCGTCCACGAACGCGGCCAGGTCGACCAGCGGCGCTGGGTCTTCCGCGTCGAGCCCGGCGCTGCGTGCCACCCTGGCGAGCGCCGGGACGCCGTGGGCGAGCACGAGCACCGGCGCGGCCACGTGGGCCTCCGCGGCCATCGCCCCCTCGTCTTCCATCACGGGCGCCTTGCCGTCGAAGACCGAGAAGCGGATCGCGGCGGCATCGAGCACGGCGCCTGCGGTGACGACCCACGACTGCTTCGGCTGCTGCGACGGGAACGAGCAAAGTGCGGGGAACGCGGTGTGGCTCTGGGCCAGGGCCACGAACCACTGCGATGCCGGCGACCAGACCGTGGAGGCGTCGACCGAGTGGGCGAAGTGCAGACGAGCGAGCATCTGGACGCCTGATGGGGGGTTGCCCACGAGGGGCTCGAGCAGGCCCACTCCTCGTTCGCGGTCGGAGTAGGCGGCGTAGAGGGTGGGCAGGAAGCTGATCAACAACGCGACGAGGCCGAGGCCGACGGTGGCCTCGATGAAGGTGAGCCAGGTGAGGCCGGCACCGGCGGGCTTGGCGAACCCGAGCGTGAACAGCGACGAGCCGCTCACCACGAAGGCGTCGTAGAAGGTGCCGGCGTCGAGGCCCCAGAAGATGAGGGCGAAGGCGAGAGTGACGAGCATGCACCACACGAACGGCAGCGACACCAGGGCCACCGGCGCGTAGAGCGACGAGAAGCGCTTCGGCAGGGGCCGGCGCTGCCCATGGCTCACGAACACCCGGTCGGCCAACGCGAAGACGAAGCGAGTGATGCGCGTGTACCCGCCGCGGGGCAGCACCACGGTCTGCAGCGCCGAGAACAGCACCATGGCCGAAAGCACCACACCGAGGGCCACCGCGAGGGCGTGGACGGCATCAGGCATGGCGCGAGTATTGCCGGTGCCCGCCCGTTGCTCCGCACCGCTCGGTTACCCTTCCGCCGACGACCAGACGATCAAGGGAGTTGCCGTGTTCACCCACAGCCAGAACGACCCCGACGACTCGCTCGCCCCGGCCTATGGCAGCCGGTCCCTGTCCGAGCCGGTCCCCAAGTACCGCCTGCCCGAGGGCGACATGCCGGCCCGGCTGGCCTACCAGCTCATCCACGACGAGCTGGCGCTCGACGGCAACCCCGCGCTGAACCTGGCGACCTTCGTCACCACCTGGATGGAGCCCGAGGCCAAGGCGCTGATCGTCGAGAGCCTCAACGTCAACAGCATCGACCAGGACGAGTACCCCCAGACCACCGAGATCCAGAACCGCTGCGTGAGCATCCTGGCCGACCTCTTCCACGCCGACGACTCCGAGCACGCCATGGGCACGGCCACCGTGGGGTCGTCCGAAGCCATCCACCTGGCCGGACTGGCCATGAAGTGGCGCTGGCGCAAGCAACGGGCGGCGGCGGGCAAGCCCACCGACCGCCCCAACCTGGTCATGAGCGAGACCGTGCAGGTGTGCTGGGAGAAGTTCATCCGATACTTCGACGTCGAGCCCCGCTTCGTGCCGATCACCCCCGAGCGCACGGTCATCGACCCCGAGATGGCCATGGCGCTGGTGGACGAGAACACGATCGGCGTGGTGGGCATCCTGGGGTCCACCTACACCGGCGAGTTCGAGCCGATCGGCGAGCTGTCCGACGCGCTCGACGGGCTACAGGAGCGCACCGGCCTCGACGTGCCGTTGCACGTGGACGGCGCCAGCGGCGCCTTCGTGGCGCCGTTCACCCAGCCCGACCTGGCCTGGGACTTCCGCCTGCCGCGGGTGAAGTCGATCAACGCCTCGGGCCACAAGTACGGGCTGGTGTACCCCGGTGTGGGCTGGGCGCTGTGGCGGGACAAGAGCCAGCTGCCCGAAGAGCTGATCTTCCACACCAACTACCTGGGCGGCGACCAGCCCACCTTCGACCTCAACTTCTCGCGGGGCGCCGGCCAGATCATCGCTCAGTACTACAACTTCCTGCGCATGGGCCGGGCGGGGTACGTCGACGTCATGACCCGCCTGTCGGACACGGCGGCCTACCTGGCAGAGCTGGTCGACGCCAGCCCCTACCTCGACCTGATGAGCAAGCCGAACGCGTTGCCCCTGGTGTGCGCCAAGGTGGCCGACGGGGTCGGGTTCACCGCCTACGACGTGAGCGCCAGGATGAAGGCCCGCGGCTGGATTGTGCCCGCGTACACCCTGGCAAAGGACGCCGAGCACGTGGCGGTGCTCCGCGTGGTGGTGCGCGAGGGGCTCAGCCGCGACATGGCCGACCTGCTCGTCGCCGACTTCCACCGCGTGGGTGAGGAGCTGGGTGCGCTGCCGCCCGAGGTGCGTTCGGCCGTCGCCCACCGGCCCCACAAGAGCGCCAAGGTCTGCTGACGGTGTGAGCGCCGAATCCAGCGCACCGGACGGCTACGAACGCGAGCGCAAGTTCCTCGTCTCCGATCAGGGGTCTGCCCTCGCCGGCAACACCGACGGAAGTGACATCGCCCAGAGCTACCTGCAGAGCGCCCCGGGGCTGAGCGTCCGCGTTCGTCTCGTCCCCGGCCGGGGGTGGTTCTCGTTGACCGTCAAGGGGCCCCGCGTCGGGATGACCCGCCGCGAGGCCGAGTGCGCCATCGAGCGTGACGTGGCCGAGCTGCTCTACGAGGCCTGCGGTCGCCACGTCATCGACAAGACCCGGTATCCCGTGCACGGCGAGGACGGGATGTCATGGGTCGTCGACGTGTTCCGAGGGGCCAATGCCGGCCTCGTCCTGGCAGAGATCGAGCTGCCGAGCGAGACGACCGAGTTCGCCAGGCCGCCCTGGTGTGGCGACGAGGTCACCGATGACGACCGGTATTACAACGAGTACCTGGCGCATCACCCGTTCTCGACCTGGTGAGTCGTCCTTCGCCGGAGGACCGACATGGGCAGGGCGAAGAGCGAGGAGGCGTCCAGCGCCGCTCAGCGACTGGCAGGCTCAGAGGCGGGCTTTGACCTCGGCCCACAGGGCCCGGTAGGCGGCGGCTGAACGCGAGCGGGGGGCGAACGCCGGGAGCGGTGCCCGGTGTACCCCCATGCGCTCGATGTCGCTGGCTGACGGGATGGCCACGTCGAGCACGTCGGCACGGCTGGGACCGACCGTCTCGACGTGCTCGCGGTGCAGCTTCTTGCGCTTGTCGACCATCGAGAAGAAGGCGAGGACCACCTGCTTCTCCCGGCCGGGGTTGTCCTCGAGGAACGAGTCGAGCTGCGCGAACGTGCGCATCGAGAGCGTCGTCGGTATCAGCGGCACCAGCAGGGCGTTGGCCGCGCGGAACACGTTCTCGCTCACCAGCGAGATGCTCGGCGGACAGTCGAGGAACACGTAGTCGTAGTGCTTGGCCATCGGTCGTAACAGCAGGTCGATGCGGCGCATGCGCTTCTTGGCCTCGTCGAGGTCCAGATCCATGTTGCGGTACGAGAAGTCGGCGGGGATCAGGTCGAGGTTGTCGTAGTCGGTGCCCTTGATCGCCCGATCGAGGTCACGCCGCCCGGCGATCAGGGCCTCGCTCCCACCCTTCACCTTCGGCTTCACCCGGAAGTAGAAGCTCGCCGCACCCTGCGGGTCGAGGTCCCACACCAGTGTCCGGGCCCCCTCGGCGGCAGCCAGATAGGCCAGGTTCACGGCGGTGGCCGTCTTCCCCACCCCACCCTTGATGTTGTACGTGGCCAGGACCTTCATGCGTCGTCTCCCGTCGCTCGGCTCTCGTCGGTCCGGTTGTCGATCCGCGCGGCGGACTGCGGTCCGAAGAGCCGGCGGAACCGCTTGCGGTTGCGGTGGGCATCGAAACGGCCGAACCGTTCGGCGAATTGGCCCCGGGCGACACGCTCACGCTCGTCGATCTGTTCGATCAGGTACCCCATCGCCATCAGCGCCGGCGCCGAGCCCGCTCCGGCCTCGGCGACCATGTCGATGCCGAACCCATGTAATGAGCCCTTCTGGACCTCGCAGTCCTGGAACTCGCCGAGCACGTCCTGGACGCCCTTGAGCTCCTTGACCAGGGGACGGATCCCCTCGGCCGGGAAGAGACTGCCGAAGCACTCGAGCGCGTACCGGAGCTTCTTGGCGTCCTTGCGCAGGTCATGCAGTGACTCGGGTGGCGAATCGTGGGTGATGCGGCGACCGTCCTTCACGAGGCCCCGGTAGGCCTTCCAGGTTCGGGCGGCGGCGAACTCGGCGGCGGGCCGCTCGGCATCGGGCACCCGAACGGCATCGGTCGCACCCGTGTCACGACGCGGCTCGGCGAGCCACGTCTGGTAGCGGTCGAGCAGTGCGGCATAACGACTCGAGTCGAGGTCGCCGACCAGCTGGGCGTGCGCGCGCCGCTGGCGCTCGACCAGAAACGAATGCAGGGGTCGCAGGTCGGCCCGCAGCGAATCGGGCAGCCTCGCCTCGAACTGCGGATAGGTGAGCAGATACACGTCGAAGTCCCGTGTCGGCGTCGTGATGTCGCCGAGCCACCTGAACTCGCGGCGCAGATGGTCGAGCAGCGGTCCGGGGACGACGCCCTTGGCCATGCCGAGCACCGAACGGGTGCGCCTCACCGCAACCCGGTAGTCGTGCAGGAACTCCGAGTCGAGATCGTCGCGGGTTCCCGGCTCGTTGACCGCCATGGTGGCCAACAGGGCTTGGAGCACGGCGACGACCGCATCGAGAGCGTGGTCGGCGGGGTCGAGGCGCAACCCGAGCTTCGAGCGGTAGTCACCGGGATGCAGGCCGGCCAGGGCGAGGGCTTCGCCGATGACGCCCCGCTCGACCGGCCGCAACATGACCTGAGCGGCGAGCAGCTCGGTGACCCGGGCGGCGGCCCGGGGGTAGCCCCGTACGGGGACGACCTCGACCACCGGCGTCAGCGGCTTCTCGGCGCCCGGCACGCGGCCCTGGGTGATCAGCACCCGTGCCTCGGTCTTGCCCTCACCGTCGAGCAGCCGCAAGCTGATCTGCTCGACGTGGACGGTCACGAGCCGTCGCAGCGCTCGCATCTCGAGGATCGACGCGAGCCGGTCGGCCATCGCCCCGCCGGGGAGGTCCCAGGCGAAGGTGGGCACTTTGTCGACGGCCACGCGTCCGAGCACTTCGCCGGTATCGGTCGAGCGCCACAGCAGCCGGCGCACGACCGGCGCGTCGGCCTTTCGGGGTGGGGACCCACCGATCACCAGCTCGTCTTCGAGCACGGTGCCCTCGGCGTGGAGCCGCCAGTCGAAGGTGTCGTAGGCGGTCCGCTCGAAGGTGCGGTCGGGTTCGCGTTCGAACGGCGCCCGCTGCTCGAGGCCGGCGACGAGCTTGGCGATGTCACCTCCGTCCTCGAGCGCGAACCGGCGCCCCCCGGTCACGGTGGGCTCGCCCCGCACTGACCGGCCCCCGGCCGGTCCCTGCCGTCGGTCAGAACGCCTCCGGGACGTGGTGGAGCGGCCGGTTCGGCTCGACGTAGCCACCGGCGCTCTGGCGTTTGGGCAGTTTCGCGCCCGGGTGCGCGAGCGGCTCGTAGGGGATCTGGCTGAGCAGGTGGGTGATGATGTTGAGCCGGCCCCGCTTCTTGTCCTCGTTGTTCGCGACGAACCACGGCGCCCACGAGGTGTCGGTGGCGGCGAGCATGGCGTCGCGGGCCCGGGAGTAGTCGTACCAGCGGCTGTAGGACAACAGGTCCATGTCGGACAGCTTCCAGATCTTGCGCGGGTCGTCGATCCGGCTCTCGAGCCGACGGGTCTGCTCGTCGGCGCTGACCTCGAGCCAGTACTTGATCAGGATGATGCCGGTGTCGACCATCGCCTTCTCGACCACCGGCGCCATGTCGAGGAACCGCTCGGTCTGCTCAGGGGTGCAGAAGCCCATGACCGGCTCGACCCCGGCGCGGTTGTACCAGCTGCGGTCGAAGATCACGATCTCGCCGGCCGCCGGGAAGTGGGCCATGTAGCGCTGGACGTACATCTGGGACTTCTCGCGCTCGGTCGGGGCGGGCAGCGCCACGTGGCGGAACACCCGCGGGTTCGTCCGCTCGGTGATCCGCCTGATCGTGCCGCCCTTGCCTGCGGTGTCCCGTCCCTCGAACACGATGCAGACCTTGGCGCCAGAGGCCTTGACCCATTCCTGCATGGCCACGAGCTCGCCCTGCAGGCGCCGCAACTCGCGCTCGTAGTGCTTCTTCTTCATCTTGGGCCTCGGGCCGGAGGTGTCATCGGCCGCGGCGCCCGACGACGGCACGGGCACATCTGACCCCGTCGCGTGTCTTGCCTTCTCGGCGCCCTTGGACTTCTTGGACTTCTTACCCATCGGCCCCTTGCTCCTTCGGAGATCACCGTGATGGCACGGCGCCGACAGGGCGTTGTACTCCGAGCCTGTCGTGCCGACTGTCGGCGTCAAGCCTCCCACCCGATGGGTCGGATCGCCTCATCCCGCTCGGGCGATCCCGTGCGCCCGTTGGCGCCGCTACGTCGTGCGATGGACCTCGACGCCGAGGTTCTCCAGCTTCAGCGCAACCTCGAGTCGTGGCGAGGGGGCGCTCAGGAAGACCTGGGCCCGCAGAAGGGCGGCGGCCGCGAGGGCTTCGAGGCCGAGGATGTTGAGCTGATGATGTTGACGGTGCGTTGCGATGGTCGGCGCGAGCTCGCGGAGACAGATCAGGCCGATCTCGGCGGGCAGCTCCAATACCGCGTTCAACGCTCTCTCACGCAGCTCCTCTGGCAGCTCGGCGAACGGTCGCGACAAGACCCCTTTCCGCTCGTTGGCGCCCAGGACGGCCTGACACAGACGCACGTACCAGCAACCCGTCGTGTAGAGCTCCTTCGATGCGAGAGATCGGGGTGCGCGCCCTCGTAGGACTCTCCCGAGAAGCTGATCGTCGATGAGCGCGACGGTCACTCGTTGGCCAGCTCCTCATCGCCGAACCCCGTGCGGGCGCGGTCCCAGTCGGTGTCGGTCACTGCATCGAGCAGGTTTCGGCGAAACGCGCTGGCGCCGCCCGGGACGATGACGATGGCGTCGCCGAGATCGAGATACCCGACATCACCGCCCTCATCGAGACCCCAGCGATGCCTCGCCGAGGAGGGGAGGCTCATCTGGCCCCGGGAAGAAACGCGGAGGTCACCCGTCGGAGTCATGGACCTCACATTACAAGGTGGAAGGTGGGTCCGCCTTGTGCGTGGGCTCGGTGGACGGAGTACCGCCGATGCGAGGTGGCGCGGTTCGGAGCCCGAACCACCGCCTCGAGGTGCCGACACGGGTGGCGCCGAGGGCCTCGCGGACCGCCAGAAGCGCGGCGTCGAGCCGTTCGAGCGTCTCGTCCACCGACGCCTCGGTGTGCGCGTAGCTGGCCAGCGCGTTGCCGTCGGTGAGGACGCCGTGGACGAGTGCCTGCTCGAGGAACAGGCGCCGGGGCTCGCCGTACGGCGCCCCAAGCTGCGCATCGAAGTCGAACGACATGCGTGCCGGCGGACCGAGGAGCACCGCCCGCAGCCCGTGGCGCTCAGCCGACGCCAGGTAGCCGTCGCGCAGCCGAGTGCCCATGGTGGCCAGGTGACCGGGCACGTCCTCGGCGTCCAGGACATCGAGGACCGCCGCAGCGGCCGCCAGCGAGAAGGTCTCGCCGCGGAACGTCATGCCGTACCCCACCGTCGGCACGAGGTCCATGTAGCGGGCGCGGCCGACCAGCGCGGACAGCGGCAGCCCGTTGGCCAGGCCCTTGCCGAGGCATGCCAGGTCGGGCACGACGCCGAAGTGCTCTTGCGCGCCCCCGTTGGCCAAGCGAAAGGCGGTGACGATCTCGTCGAACACCACGAGCGCTCCCTGCTCGTGCGCGAGGTCGACCACGGCCTGCAGGTACCCGGGATCGGGTAGGTACTGGTTGGTGGGCTCCATCACCACCGCTGCGACCCTTCCGCGGTGGTGTGCGAACCGCTCCCGGAGGGCGTCGATGTCGTTGTAGGGGAACGGGTCGACCAGCGATCGGTACACCGACGGGATGCCGGCCACGCCGTCGTGCACACACGTGTACCACTCGTGGAAGCCGTGGAAGCCGTGTTGCAGCACCACGTCACGCCCGGTCGCAGCGCGGGCCACCCGCACCGCCGCGTTCACCGAATCGGAGCCGTTCTTGCCGAACGCCACCCGCTCGGCGCAAGGCACCATCTCGCACAGTCGCTCGGCCACCTCGACCTCGAGAGGATGCATGAGTGACAGGGTGGGGCCGGCGGCGAACTGTCGATGCACCGCCTCCTCGACCGCGGGATGGCGGTACCCGAGAAAGACCGGGCCCCAGCCGTTGAGCCAGTCGATGTGAACCCGACCGGTCGAATCGGTGACCTCGTAGCCCTGCGCGGCCACGGCGAAGTGCGGGTACAGGGTGCCATCGTCGTGGCGCAGAGCCCGATGGGCCATCCCGTCGAGCCCGCCGTAGGCGAGGACGCGGTGCGCACGACTCAGCAGGTCGGCCGTCCGGTCGATGGTGTCGTCGGACGGTTCCGGAAGCGCCGGTGTGCGGGTCATTTCGGCCCTTGCTGAGCGTCGACGACATCGGGATCGTGCGAAGGTGCAGGTGAGTGTACCTCCACCACAAATACGATCACGTGTTCGACCCGGGTGGTCCTCCGACGGTGAGCTACCTGGTGTGCTCCTTGCCGCGCTCGGGCAGCTCTCTGCTCTGCGAACTGCTGTGCACCACCGGCGTCGCCGGTGCCCCGACCGAGTTCTTCGACCCCGGCCAGATGCACGAGTTCGCGAGGGTATGGGCGACGTCGGGCTTCGACGAGTTCCTCGGGCGCTTGCTCGTCCTCAAGACGAGCCCGAACGGAGTCTTCGGCGTGAAGGCGCACTTCCCGCAGCTCGACGAGGCCTTCGGCGAGCGTGAGCCCACCCGTTTGCTGCCCGACCTGCGGTGCGTCTACATCACGCGGCGCGACCACGTCCGTCAGGCGGTGAGCTACGCCCGGGCGGTGCAGAGCGGTCGTTGGGCATCGACCCACGAGGCGCGGAGCAAGGAGCGGTACCGGCGGCGCCTGATCGAACAGCTACTGGTCCGGATCGAGCACGAGGAGCGGGCCTGGGAGGCCTGGTTCGCCGACCGTGACATCCACCCGCTTCGCCTGGACTACGAGACCCTCGTCGCCGATCCCCTCGCCGGAGTCGGGGCGGTGCTCGAACTGGTTGGCGTCTCGGGCGACGCACCAGTCGTCCAGCCCCCCACGCTCCAGCGCCAGGCCGACCAGCGCACCGAAGCATGGGTTCGACGCTTCCGCCGATCTGTGTCGTGACCCGCGCCGCCAGAGCGGCGACCCGCGACACCATGCAACTGATCGCGACACCATGCAATGATGCTGCCGTGCACGTGAGGGGAGGCGCGGCCACCGAGCCGACGGCGGCCCTTCCACGTCTGTCCCTGGCGGACCGCCACGCACAGGAGCGCCGGAGCCGCCGACTGATCGAGGCCGACCTGCTCGACGGGTCGACCCTCTGGCGGGGCGGGCCCTACGAGGCGCACGTCCAGTTCTCGAACTACTGCAACCTGTCCTGCATCATGTGCTGGGACGGCGAGAACCCCCCGCTCAAGCGCATCGATCCACGGGTGCTCGCCCGCCTCGATGAGCAGGTGGCCCCCTGGTTGTCGGTCGTCACCCCCCACGACGGCAGCGAGCCCCTCGCCCTGACCTGGGAGCTCACCCGCGACCTCGCCATCCGGTGGCAGTGGGGGCTGAGCCTGGTCACGAACCTCTCGCTCCTCGACGAGCGCCGGCTGCGAGAGGCCATCCCGATCACCGAGACGCTGTTCCTCTCCATCGACAGTCACGTTCCGGAGGTCTTCGAGCACCTGCGGCCCGGCGCCTCGGCCGAGAGGATCTTCGCGAACGCCCGGGCCGCGGCCTCCGCGAGCCGCGAAGCCGGTCTGGAGTGCTTCGTCAACCTGGTGCTGATGGTGGAGAACGCACCGATGCTCCCGCAGACGATCGAGTGGCTGCACGACATCGGCATCGACTCGGTGAACGTCATCCAGATGCTCGACATGAACCAGAAGTCGTCGATCCACGATCCGTTGGTCCACCTGTCCGCGGACTTCGTCACCAGCGTCCGTGAGACATCGATGGCCACGGCCGAGCGGCTCGAGATGCGTCTGGTGTGGCTGGTCGGGCCCACCCGGACAGTCGACGCCCGGCTCCGTCGGCGCCCCACCGGGCCACGAGCCGTCGCCCGGGCCCGGGCCCATGCCGCCTCGCGTTGGTCGGAGCGCCTCCGGCTTCGGCACCCCGGCTACTGCCCCAAGGTCTTCGACCGCCTGCGCATCAGCGCGGAGGGGGCCGTGGGGCCGTGCTGCTATGCGGTCAACGGCGAGCTCGACTTCGGGCAGTTGGCGACCGACGACTTCGACGCCATCTGGAACAGCCCGTCGGCACAGGACCTGCGCCGTGGGATGGCCACCGACGACGTGCCGGTGCTGTGCGCGTCATGTCGCTGGCACGACCTCCCCGCCACCAAGCCGGACCTGCCGTTCACCCGCGCCATCGCTGCCGAGTTCGGCCTCGAGTCGGCCACTCCGGCGGTGGTGCTCGACCCCGATCACTGCGAGCGGCGCACCGACGCCCCCGTGTTCTCGCTGCGCGCACCCGACGCCGCCCAGCGCCGGTGGCACCTGGCGCTGTCACTCGGGGGCGAGGCCACGGAGGTCCACCGGTTCGACGTGGTCCCCGAGCAGGGACCGGAAGCACGGATGGACTTTCGTCTCCCGGACGACGCATGGGAGGGTCTACGGCACAACGTGGGCTACTGGTGGGCAGTGTGGGGGGTGGACCCATTGGGGGGCGTGGTCCGCTCCGACGTCCTCCGGTGCGTCATCCGCCACCGCCCGATCGCCCGCATCCACGGCAGCCATCTCGCCTACCCGGGCACTGGCGCACGGCCCACCGTCGACCTCGGCGGCACCAAGGAGCACGGGTTCCTGGACCGTGACGAGGTCCAGCACCGGCCGGTGGTGGCCGGGTCCCCACCCCCACCGCCACCGCCACCTCCTTCTCCGCCTCCTCCTTCTCCGCCTCCTCCTCCTCCTCCTCCTCCTCCAAGGCCGCCCGCCGGGCGGCGCATCGGTTTCGACGCGCGCCGGCGTCTGAAGAACACGTTCCCCGGCCGCCCACGCCTCGGTTGAGCCGCTGAGCCAGCGGGATGGGGATGAACGTGACGATCTGATCCGACCTGAGGCAGGGTCGATTACGTCGGGGCGGGCCCTTCGCGTGGTGCACCCCATCGCGGGCGTGGTCCCAGTCGGCGTCGGTCACTGCATCGAGCACGCTTCGGCGAAACGCGCCGGTGCCGCCCGGGACGATGATGATGGCGTCGCCGAGATCGAGGTACCCGACATCACCGCCCTCATCGAGGCCCCAGCGGTGCCTCGCCGAGGAGGGGAGGCTCATCTGGCCCCGGGAAGAGACGCGGAGATCGCCGGTGGGAGTCATGGTTTCATCTCACAAGGTGAGATGTAGTGCTGCTTTGTGAGTGGTTCCCCAGCCCGAATCACCCGTCGGTTACAATCAGAGGGTGCCGTGCGCTCGGCGACGATCCAGGGAGAGAAGATGACCAAGGCCTTCAACGGCAAGATCAGCATCGACATCCGCGATTCCGAGCCCGACTGGCAGCCGTACCTGGCGCCGAAGGCGCCCGAGGGTGCGCCGAACGTGCTGATCCTCGCCTGGGACGACCTGGGCTACGCCACGATGGACACGTTCGGTGGCCCGGTCGAGTGCCCGAACATGGCACGCATCGCGGCGCGGGGCGTGAAGCTCGCGAACTTCCACACCACGGCGCTGTGCTCACCCACGCGGGCATCGCTGTTGACCGGGCGGAACGCCACATCGAACGGCATGGCCACGATCGCGGAGTTCGCCTCGGGGTTCCCGGGCATCTCGACGCGCATCCCGTTCGAGAACGGGTTCATCTCCGAGGTGCTGGCCGAGCGCGGGTACAACACCTACTGCGTCGGCAAGTGGCACCTGACCCCGGGCGAGGAGTGCAACCTGGCCGCGTTCAAGGGCCGGTGGCCCCTCGGTCGTGGGTTCGAGCGCTTCTACGGATGGCTCGGCGGCGAGACGAACTCGTACTTCCCCGACCTGGTCCACGACAACCACCCGATCGAGCCTCCCGGCCGTCCCGAGGACGGCTACCACCTGGCCGACGACATGGCGGACAAGGCCGTGGAGTTCATCCGTGACGCCAAGGTGATCGACCCGGACAAGCCGTTCTTCATGTATCTCGCCCCTCAGGCCGGCCACGCCCCGCACCTGGTGCCCCTCGAGTGGGCCGACCGGTACAAGGGGGTCTTCGACGAGGGCTACGAGGCGATCCGCGCCGGGATCCTGGCTCGTCAGATCGAGCTCGGCCTACTGCCCGAGGGCACCGAGCTCTCGGCGATCAATCCCCACGGTGAGCCCGGTCGTACCGGCCCCGACGGCCAGCCGTGGCCACTGCTCGACACGGTGCGGCCATGGGACTCACTCACCGACGGCGAGCGGCGCCTGTTCACCCGGATGGCCGAGGTGTTCGCCGGGTACATCTCCTACAACGACGACCGCCTGGGGCGGGTGCTCGACTACCTCGAGGAGTCGGGGCAGATCGACAACACGCTCATCGTCGTGGTGTCCGACAACGGCGCCAGCGGCGAGGGCGGGCCGAACGGCAGCTTCAACGAGTGGCGCTTCTTCAACGGCGTGCCCGACACCACCGAGGGCACCCTGCCGCACATCGAAGAGCTGGGCACGCCGGCGTCGAACAACCACTACAACACCGGCTGGGCGTGGGCGTTCGACACGCCGTTCCCCTACTGGAAGCGCTGGGCGGGCGCCGAGGGCGGTGTGGCCGACATGTGCCTGGTGTCGTGGCCGGCCAGGATCGCGGCATCGTCGGACCCGCGGCCGCAGTACGTCCACGCCGTCGACATCGTCCCGACGATCTACGACCTGCTCGGCATCGAGCCGCCCGAGGTGATCAAGGGGCACCCGCAGAGCCCGATCGAGGGCGAGAGCTTCGCCGCCGCGCTCACCGACCCGACCGTGCCGGGCAAGTCGACGCAGTTCTACACGATGCTCGGTCAGCGCTCGATCTACCACGAGGGCTGGCTCGCCTCGACGGTCCACCCGCCGCTCTCGAGCTGGGGCAACTTCGACCACGACGAGTGGGAGCTGTTCCACCTCGAGGTCGACCGGTCGCAGGCCCACGACGTCGCCGCCGAGCACCCCGACCGGCTCGAGACCCTCAAGGACCTCTGGTTCTACTACGCCGGCATCTACAACGGGCTGCCCCTCGACGACCGCAGCGCGCTCGAGCAGGTCCTGTCCGAACGGCCCCGTGGCGCACCCGACCGCGACCGCTACGTGTTCTACCCGAACTGTGCCGACGTCCCCGAGTCGGCCGGCCCGGCCATTCCCGGCCGCTCGTACACGATCGCCGCGGGGGTGCGCGTGGACTCGGCGGAGGCCGAGGGGGTGGTCTGGGCCGCGGGCGGCGTGCCCGGGGGCCACAGCCTCTACGTGAAGGACGGCCGCCTGCGCTACACGTTCAACTGGATCGGCACCACGCTCCAGGACGTGATCGCCGACAGCGTCCTCATGCCCGGCAGCCGTGTGCTCGCGGCCGAGTTCACCGCAGCCGGTCCGAGCAGCGATCCGGCGATGCCGGGCACCGAGGGCACCCTCACGCTGTACGTGGACGGCGAGGCGGTCGGGTCCGACACGATCGTGACCCAACCGGGGTACTTCTGCCTGACCGGTGACGGCATCTGCGTCGGGCGCGACAGCGCGTCCGCGGTCTCGCCCGAGTACCAGGCGCCCTTCCCGTTCACGGGCGGCACGATCGACAAGGTCGTGGTCGACGTCTCCGGCGACCGCTACGTCGACCACGAAGCCCAGGTGCGGGCGTGGTTCAGCATCGACTGACAGCCGGCGATGGCCCCTGATCCCGCGGCCCATGCCCCGCTGACCGGGTCGACTCTCACCGATGTTTCTTCCGCTAAAGTGGCTCTCACGGATATTTCTTCCGAATAGACGATGCCCCGCCAACCTTCCGAACCTTGGCCGACCGTTCCAGGATCGGTGTTCTTCGGTGACGCTGCCAGCGGCGCCACGCTGTCTCGCGCCGTCAAGGATGGCCGAATCCGTCGACTGGCCAGGGGTCTCTACAGCGCCGACCTGCGAGCTGAGCCGGCTGACCTCGTCGCCCGGAACCGCTGGCCTGTTCTCGCTCGACTCGTGCCGGACGCGCTCATCGCGGATCGCTCTGCGGCCGAGGGGGGCATGCCGAGTCAGGGGGTGCTCACGGTGGTGTCCTCACAGCGCAAGGAGAGGTTGGACCTCCCTGGCCTGGTCATCGCTCCCCGCGCTGGTCCGGGACCGCTCGCCGATGACCTGCCTTGGGCATCGGACCTGCGCCTGACGTCGGATGCCCGGACTCTTGTCGACAACCTCGCCATCTCCAGAGGTCGCGGCGGGAAGGTTGCCCGCACCCTCTCACGCGCTGAAGCAGAGGACTGGCTCGTGCGGAAGTCGCAAACGCAACCGGGTGGCTGGTTCGCTGACCTGCGCCGCCGGGCCTCGGAGATCTGCGACGAGCTCGGGGTGTCCGAGCGGTGGGTGCTCGTCGAAGAGGTCATTGGGGCTGCGGCTGGCACCCGCGGTGCCCGGGCCGGCGCGGGCCCGCTCCTTGCCGCCCGGGCCTCCGGACACGAATACGACCCCGACCGAATCATCCGGTTCGACGAGTTGGCCGACTTCCTGGCCGCGATCCCCGCAGATCTCGATGTCCCGTCGGAGATGGCAACACGGCCTGACGAACACACGACCTCCCTGGCGTTCTTCGAGGCCTACTTCTCGAACTTCATCGAGGGAACCGAGTTCTCAGTGGACGAGGCCGAAGCCATCGTCGAAACCGGCGACATACCGCCGGGTCGACCCGCCGACGCGCACGACATCCTCGGCACCTACCAAGCCGTGCGTGATCCCGAGCTCCGTGGTGAGGTTCCATCGACCGTCGACGAGTACTTTGCCCTCCTCGAGCGACGCCACCGTCTCATCATGAGTGGACGCCCCGACAAGCGTCCCGGCGAGTTCAAGGTGAACCCAAACCAGGCCGGTTCCTACATCTTCGTCGCACCCACGTTGGTCGAAGGAACGCTCGGGGAGGGATTTCGGCGCCTAGCTGACCTGCCTCCTGGCTTCCCACGCGCCTTGTTCGAGCTGTTCCTCATCACCGAGGTGCACCCCTACGACGACGGCAATGGGCGAGTCGCGCGTGCCGCTATGGGCGCCCAGCTCACCGCGGCGGGCCAGGCACGGATCGTGGTGCCGATCGTGCTTCGCAACGAGTACCAGACCGCCCTACGGAGCGTGTCCCGCGATGGTCGAGCCGAGCTCTACGCGCGCACTCTCGCGCACGCCTGGCGCTGGACCGCCGGCATGCCGTGGCATGACCGCGGCGCGGTCGACGGCTACCTGGCGGCGACCAACGCGCTCACGGACTCGACCGATGCTGAACGCACAGGTGTTCAGTTGGAGCTGCCCTGATCGCGGAGCGCACACTTGGGGTACTGACGGGCGCCGCCGACCCGTCAGCCACGCCAGGACTCGCCGGCGCGGACGACGCCGACGCCCTTCGGGCTCTGGAGCACGCGAGCCCCGACCATCCCTACGAACGGATCCCGACAAGGTAGGCGGTGGGTGCTACCGCCGGCGCGTGACCTTGGCCTTGATCCCCTCTCTCGCCAGTGCCGCTTCGAGCAACGGTGACGGCGCGCTGATGAACACCTGAGCGCGAAGCTGCGTAGCGGCTGCGAGAGCCTCGATGCCGAGGATGTTGAGCTGGTGGCGTTGACGCAGCCTCGCGATCGTTGGGGCGAGGTCTCGCAGGCTGATCAGGCCGATGTCTGGTGGTAGCTCGAGCACCGCGTTCACCGCGCTCGCCCGCAGTTCGGGGGACAGTTCGGCGAACGGACGGGACAAGACCCCCGTCCGCTCGTCGTCGTCGAGCACTGCCTGACACAACCGCACGTACCAGAGTCCGGTGGTGTAGAGGTCGTGTGAAGCGAGTGACTTCGGCGTTCGCCCTCGCAGAACCTGGCCGAGATGCTGATCGTCGATCAGCGCCAGGGTCACTGGTTGGCCACCTCCTCGTCGCCGAACCCGGCGCGGGCGCGCTCCCAGTCTGAGCTGGTCAGTGTGTCGAGCACCTGCCGGCGCAACGCGTTGGTGCCGCCGGGAACGATCACGATGGCGTCGCCGAGATCGAGGTACCCGACGTCACCTCCTTCGTCCAGCCCCCACCGGTGCCTGGCCGAGGAGGGGAGGCTCATCTGGCCTCGGGAGGAAACGCGGAGGTCACCGGTCGAAGACATGTCGCACAGGATACAAGGTGAGAGCCACCGGTGCCTTGTGCGGCCAACGGGCGTCGCCGGTCAGTCGAGCTCGTCGTCGGTGGGGCGGAAGGCGTCGCGCAGGCGGAGCTCGCGGTCAGGGGCGGGGAGCGACGGCGCCGCGCCGTCGGTGAGCAGCTGGGGGTGCCCGCCGCGGACGATTTGGCCGATCGATCCGGGATCCTCCGCGAGCACGGCGCCGGCGCAGGCGCCGAGGATCACACAGATGGCCGCGCCCGAGAACCAGGTGACCAGGGCCAGAGCCACCCCGAAGAACCCGAACTGGGCGTTGTTGCGCTCGACGACGTTGGGCATCCACACCGACGCGGAGAAGGCGTAGGACGACTGGGCGAGGCCGGCGATCACGGCGCCGGGGAGCAGCACCCGCCAGCGCACGTGCCCCAGGAGGAGGAACCACGCCGTGAACCACCACCATGCGACCGTCGACGCGAGGGCCACCGCGAGGAACAGCACCGTACCGAGGCCATCCCCGAGCAGACCGCGCACTGCGCCCATGACCGCCATGTACGACAGGAACGCGAGCAGCCAGGTCGGCCCACGGGTGTAGGCGCCGACGTTGACCCCGCGCGGGCGCCGCCACGCTCGGAGGTAGGTCCGCTGCAGCGCGGTCGTGAACGACGTGGCGAAGACGATGGTGAGGGCGAGGCCGAGCAGGCCCGTGGCCTGGCGAATGTCCTGGGTGGAGCGGAACGACTCCTTCGCGAGGGTGAGGGCGTCGCCCGTGATGCCCAGCCGGTTCGTCAGCGTCGAGAGGATCGACGTTCGGACCCGCGGGGGCATGAAGGCGGCGACCACGATGACCAACGGGAAGAAGGACACGAACGCCTTGCCGGCGAGGGCGATGCTGCGGTCGACGAACTCGATCTCGAGCATGCGCTCCCAGACCTGTCCAGCGAGTGTTTCGCGCGCCCGGTCGCGGAGCGTGTCGACGCGCCGACGCAGGGTGGAGATCGAGGTCGAGATCGCCATTCCGGAGCATGCTACGGGCGACCGCAGCGACCGTGGTTCAAGGCTGGCCGAACCGCTCGGCATGTTCCCTACGGGACAACCACCTCATGGTCGCCGCGGAGCCTCGATGCCCGCGTGTGCAGCCTGCACTGACCCCGAGGATGATGGCGGTCCCTGGGGACCCCAAGGGTCGAAGGTCCCTGGTCCCCGGGTCGGCTCGCGTGCCAGGATCGTGGCGCCCGACCGGCCAGCCGGCGATGAGGAGGGTTTCGAATGAAGCGGTGGTTGCCGTTGGTCGCACTCGCGACCGCGCAGTTCGTGATGGTCCTCGACCAGTCGGTGATGAACGTGTCGATCAGCACGCTTGTCGCGGACTTCGACACGACGGTCACCGTGATCCAGTCGGTGATCACCCTCTACTGCCTCGTGATGGCCATGTTCATGCTCACCGGCGGGAAGATCGGCGACATCATCGGCCGTCGGCGGGCGTTCGTGATCGGCCTGGTGATCTACGGCTGCGGGTCGGCCATGACCGCCGTGGCGCCCACGGTGGGTGTGCTCACGCTCGGTTGGTCGATCCTCGAGGGCCTCGGCGCCGCGCTGGTGCTGCCCGCAATGGCGGCGCTCATCGCCGGCAACTACGAAGGATCCGAGCGAAAGGTGGCCTACGCGGTGCTCGGTGGCGTGGCCGGCGCCGGCATCGCCATCGGACCGATCCTCGGTGGGTGGGCGACCACCGAGCTGAGCTGGCGGGTGGTCTTCGCGGGCGAGGTGGTGCTCGTCCTGTTCATCCTCGCCATGTCCGGAAAGGTCGCCGACGCTCCTCGGAGCGGGAAGGCACCCCGTCTCGACGGTGTGGGCACGGTGCTGTCGGCCACCGGGCTCGGGATGATCGTGCTGGGCACGTTGCAGTCGAGCAACTGGGGGTGGGTCCAGCCCAAGGAGTCGCCGGTCGAGCCCCTCGGTTTCTCGCTGACCCTCTTCGTCATCGGCGGCGGTGCCGCCTTGATCTGGGCCTTCGTGTGGTGGCAGCGCCACCGCGAGGCGAGGGGTGACGACCCGTTGGTGCACCTCGACCTGATGAAGATCGTGCCGCTGCGCTCGGGGCTCATGGGCCTGTTCACCCAGAACCTCATCCTGATGGGTGTCTTCTTCACCGTCCCCCTCTACCTCCAGATCGTCCTCGGTCTGGACGCCCTGGAGACCGGCATCAAGATGCTGCCGGTCTCCATCACCATGTTCATCGCCTCCGCTGTCGGCTCGCGGCTGTCGGCCCGCTTCCCGGTGCGCACCATCGTCCGGGCCGGCCTGTGGACCATCGTGGTGGCCGTCCTGGCCCTGCTCGCAACCGTGCAGCCCGACCTGGCCGAGGGCTCGTTCGCGGTCGCGATGGCCGTCCTCGGCATCGGGATGGGCCTGATGGTGAGCCAGCTCGGCAACGTGGTGCAGTCGTCGGTCGATGCCTCGGGGCGGGGTGAGGCCGGTGGTCTGCAGTACACGGGCCAGCAGTTGGGCTCGTCGCTCGGCGTGGCCCTCATCGGGGCGCTCGTGCTCACGGGGCTCACCGGCGCCTTCGTGCGGGGGGTCACCGCCGACGAACGCATCACCGACGAGGTGGCGGCGCAGGTGTCCGTCGCCGTCGGGAACGGCATCGACTTCGTGGCCTCCGACCAGGTCGAGGCGGCGGTGAGGGATTCGGGCCTCGACGAGGCCCAGACCCAGGCCATCGTCGACGACTACGAGACGGCGATGCTCCAGGCGCTGAAGGCCGGCCTCTTGGCGGCCGCCTTCCTGGCGTTCGTGTCGCTGGCCACCACCAAGGGCCTGCCCGACACCGTGCCATCCGACGACGAGGAGCCTGCCGGCGACCACGCAGACCCCGAAGCGGTGCCGGCGTAGGCCCCGTCGTGTCACCCCCCGCTGATCTCCGCTGCCAACCCCCGAGGTGCCGATGATGACCACGTCCACCGGAACGCCGACCACCCTGCGACGGGTGGCGGCGATCGCCTCGATGCTGGTGATCGTGGCGGTTGCCGCGGGCACGCTGCTGCGGGTGGTCGACGAGCCGCCACGGGTCGCCGCCGAGGTGACCCTGCTCCTGCTGCTCGTCGCGGCCGGTTGGGTGGCGCTCACCAGGGAGGGGAAGCGGCGGACGGTCGCGGTCGTCGTGGGGGCCGCCGCCGTCGTGGCACTGGTGGTCAGCCTGGTCAACGCAGAGGGTGCGGTCATCCTCTCGTTGGCTGCCCGGATCCTCGCCGTGCTGGGTGCGCTCCGGCTCGCGAAGTACGCGCTCGGCGCCACCGACCTGGCCCTCTCGCAGAGCGAGACCCCGGGCACGCCGGTGCCTGCCGCCGCCCGCGGCGTGCTGTTCATGAACCTCAAGTCGGGGGGCGGCAAGGCCGAGACCTTCCACCTCGTGGACGAGTGCACGCGGCGGGGCATCGAGCCGGTCGTGTTGGGCCCGGGGATGGACTGGCTCCAGACCGTGCGCGACAAGGCCGCCAGCGGTGTGGACGTGCTGGGCATGGCCGGCGGCGACGGCTCGCAGGCCATGGTGGGCACCGTGGCCGCCGAGCTCGGCCTGCCGATGGTCGTCGTGCCCGCCGGCACCCGCAACCACCTGGCCCTCGACCTCGGCCTCGACCGCGCGGACGTGGTCGGGGCACTCGACGCCTACGGCGAGGCGGTCGAGCGCGAGATGGACCTGGCCGACGTGAACGGCCACGTGTTCGTGAACAACGTGTCGCTCGGCCTGTACGCGGCCGTGGTGCGCTCGCCCGAGTACCGCGACGCCAAGGTGGACACCACCCTGGCCACCCTGCCGAAGGCGCTCGGCCCCGAGTCCGAGCCGTTCGACCTGCGCTTCACCGGGCCCGACGGGGTTGAGCACGGCGGCGCCCACGTGATCCAGATCTCGAACAACCCGTACGGCGAGACCATCGCCGGTCAGACGAGCCGGCCCCGCATGGACACCCACCAACTCGGCGTCGTCAGCCTGGTGCTCGACAAGCCCGGTGGCGCTGCCGCGTTCCTCGCCGCGCTGGCCACCGGCCACCCCGAGCGCTTCCCGGGCTTCAACTCTTGGGCCACCCCCACCTTCGAGGTCGCCTCCGATGCCCCTATCGATGTCGGGCTCGACGGCGAGACCAAGGTGATGGAGTCGCCCCTGCGCTTCTCGATCCGCCCCGTCCCGGTGAGAGTGCGGTTGCCCAAGCACGCCATCGGCTACTCACCGGCGGCCCGGTCCCTCGGCTGGCGGGAGGGGTTGCGCCAACTCTGGGGCGTCGTCCTGGGCCGCCCCACGCGTCTCCGGCCCTGACCGCGCCGCTGTCAGCGGGCGAGCTCGAACAGGCCCTGCACCAGGCGGTGAATGGTCGCCTCTTCGTCGTAGCCGGGCACATCGGCGAAACCTGACGCTCGTTCGACGAAGGGAGCAAAGATGATCCAGCCGAGCATGAGTGCGGCCGCGGCCGCCACCGTGACCTCGGCCGTCTCGCCGGGTGGTCCCGGGTGTGCCTCCTGCTCGTCGGCCAGGACATCGCGGATGTGTTGGGTGGCAGCGTGCTCGGGCCATATCTGGTCGACGGGGTAGCCAGACAGGATTGCCCACGCGAGCAGGCGGACGGTCGCCCGCTCGCTGAGGAGGGTGCTGATGACCGGGGTCAGGTCCCGGGTGGAGCTCACGCCCGCCGAGATCGAGGCGAGCTTCTCGGCGGTCTGGGCGAGCACGAGGCGCAGGAGCTCGTCCTTGGTGCCGAAATGCCGGTGGATGAGCGCGTGGTTCACGCCGGCGCGCTCGGCGATCTCGCGGACCGTCACGCTGTCGGGGCCCTTCTGCGAGAACAGGTCGGTGGCGGCCGCCAGCACGGCACCCATCACCTCGTCGCGACCGACGGGCTTGTCGTCGTCAGCCAATGCGATGTGGGCAAGGACGACAGGGGGACATCGCCGATCATTCTAGGCGTGGGCCTCCATGGCGGCGGAGAGGAGACCCAGGAAGGTTGCCGGCCGGGCTCGTCGGGTGGCCCCGCACCCGGTGGCCCCCGGTGGGGACACTCTCCATCAGGTCGTCGGGCCGGGTGTGGGCGCCATACCACCGCGAGTAGCGCGCCGCCCACGGTGCGGCCGTGAGGCCGTGGAGCAGCACGCTCAGAGCCACGGTGATCGCGACCACCTGGACGATCTCGTCGCGCTGCGAGAGGCCCGAGTCCTGCACCTCGCCGAGCGCGAAGACGATGGAGGCCAGGCCACGCGGTCCGAACCACCCGAGGAACCCGACCGTGGCGGGTCGGGCCCTGCTGCCCACCAGGCTGACGGCAACGGGGATCATGCGGACGACGGTGAGGCTGAGCAGGGAGTAGAGGAGGATCGACCAGCGCACGCTCGCGAGGGCCGGGCCCAGGATGACGGCGCCGAACAGCACGAAGGTGAGCGCGCCCAGCACCTCGCCCGACTGGTCGTCGAGGAAGGTCCGGACCGGTTGGAGGCTGCGGGACACGGCGCCGAAGGTGATGCCGGCGACGAAGGCGGCGATGAACCCGCTGCCGCCGAGGGGCGCGGCGACCCCGAAGGCGAGCACGGGCACCGCCAGCAGGGCGATCTGGCGCCAACCCGCGCTCAGCCAGCCCCGACGCTCGGACCAGCGCAACAGGACCGCCCCGGCGCCACCGGCGACCAGGCCACCGAGCGCCCCGAACCCGATCTCCTCGATCACGAGCCGCAAGGCATCGGTGCTCGTGAGGCCCTGGTCGGCTTCGGCGATGATGAGGCAGATCAAGAGGAGCGGCACGCAGATGCCGTCGTTGAGCCCGCTCTCCACGTTGAGTCCCTGCCGGATGCGCGAGGGCAGCGACGGCAGGGTGACCACGGCCTGGCCGAGGGCGGCATCGGTGGGGGCCAACACGACGGCCAGCACCGCTGCGGGCCAGAGGCTCAGGTCGAACACCACCATTGCTGCTGCCGTGCCGAGCACGATCGTGAGCGGGAGCCCGATGCCGAGGAGTCGGGCGGGCACGCCGAGCTCGCGACGGAGCGCGCCGAGGTCGATGCGGACGGCATCGGCGAAGAGCACCACCGTCAGCGTCGCGGTGGTGAGCCCCCGCAGCACCTCGCCCGTGGCCGACGTGTCCACCAGGCCCAGCGCGTCCACGCCGACGATGAGCCCGGCACCCACGAACAACATGGGCGGGGTGACCACGGTGCCCTCGAGGCGGCGCGAGACCAGGGCGTAGCCGATGAGCAGCGCAGCGATCACCGCCAGGCTCCACTCGCTCATGTCTCACGCGCCCGGCACGAGTCGGTCCTTCGGCCATCGAGGCGGCAGGCCGCTCGAGCCACCGCTCCGCTGATGCGTCCCGCTCTCGGCTGCGCCACCGCGGCGCACGTTAGCCAGCCTCCGGGTGATCCCCCGAGTGCGCCCTGTCGCGGTGGTAGCGTGGGCACCGTAACCGAGTGCCCACAGGGGCGAGAAGGGGGAAGACGACATGACCGGAACGCAACGAGAGGTGACCGGCTGGGTCGGTTGGGTGGCCTTCGCCGGCGCCATGATGCTCATGCTGGGGATCCTGCAGATGATGGTGGGCATCGCCGCCATCGCCAAGGACGACTTCTGGGTCGCGGGCGACCAGGGCATGTTGGTGCTGAGTGTGCAGCAGTGGGGCTGGGTGCAGCTGATCATCGGCGCCCTGATCACCATCGCCGGCTTCTCGGCCTTTGCCGGCAAGTTCTTCGGGCGCCTCGTCGGCATCGTGCTCTCCATGGGCGTGATGGTGGCCAACATCACCTACATCGTCGTCACGCCCATCTGGTCGATCACCGTGATCTTCATGGCCGTGTTCGTGATGTACGCCCTGCTCGTCCACGGCGCCGAAGCCAAGGCCTGACACCCAACCCGTTCTCGACGACAGAGGGCCCGGGTTCCGGCCCCTCTGTCGTCGAGTTCGACAGAGCTACTCGAGGCCGTGGTCGAGGGCGTATCGGACCAGCTCGTGGCGCCGGTTGAGGTGCAGCTTGCCCAGGATGTTGCGGACGTGGTTCTCGACGGTCTTGGCCGAGATGTGGAGCACCTCGCCTATCTCTCTGTAGGTGTGGCCCCGGGCGACGTGCTGGAGCACCTCGCGCTCGCGCGCCGACAGGGTCTCGGTGGGGCCGCCGGCCTTGGACAGCCGGCGGAACTCGCTCAACACGAGCGCCGCGAGCTGGGGCGAGAAGACGGGCTCACCCTGAGCGGCGCGCCACAGGGCGCGCCGCAGCTCGTCGGGCGGGGTGGACTTCACCAGGTAGCCCACCGCGCCGGCGGCCACGGCGTCGAGCAGGTCGCGCTCGGCCTCCGACACGGTGAGCATCACGATGCGGGACTCCTGGCCACACGTGCGGGCCACCGTCAACCCGCCACCACCCGGCATGTGGAGGTCGCACACCACCAGGTCGGGAAGCTCGCGTCGGATCACCTCGACCGCCCCGGGTGCATCGCCCGCCTCGCCGACGACCTGGAAGTGCTCACCGAGGTCGCTGCGGAGCCCCGTTCGCCAGATGGGGTGGTCGTCGGCCACCACCACGCGCACGGGCCCCATCAGAACGCCGTCGAGCCGGGCGGTGTGCCAGGCGGCGGGGGCGGCGGTGGTGGCGCCGCGGTGGGAAGGGTGTGGACCTCGGTGACGGGCTGGAAGCCCGGCGCCGCCGGGTTCACGGGAAAGGATTCGCCCGGGTGGGGGACACCCGTCGGAGCGAAGGCGGCAGCCGCGGCCTCGGTGGCTGCGGCGATGGCGGTAGCTGCGTCGGCGGGCCGCTGCTCGTTGGCGGTGGCGTAGGCCGCCACGGCCCGGCGGTCGATCTCACGGTTCCCGCGGGCGAAGGCGTCGGTCGACACCGTCTCCTCGGTGGTCTCGAACCACAGCAGCTCGCTGCGCCAGTTGTTTCGCTGCACCCGCCTCGGGTCGGCGCCGATGCGGTCGAGGGCCCGGCCGAGGCCCAAGGGGTTCTTGCACAGGTGGACCGCCACCACGTCGGCCACGTCGTCGGCCTCGCTGCGGATGCGGTGGCTCATGCGGGACAGCAGGAACGCGGCAGCGCCGCCCAGTGCGGCCATGGCAGCACCGAAGGCGGCCGCCGAGGGCAGGAAGCCGCCCTTGTCGGCCAGCCAGAGGACGATGACGACGATGCCCACCCCGGCGCCGGCCACCATGGTGGCGTAACGGCGAGCCCGCTGCACCGAGGCACCGGCGGCGGTGACCCACTGGGCGTCCGAGGCGTGCAGATGGGCCATCTCGTGGGCGCACACCGCCTCGAGCTCGTCCCGGGGGAAGGTGGTGAGACCGATCGTGATGGCCAGCACCTTGCGCTTGCGGCTGCGCAACGACAGCGCGTTGGGCGCCGGGTCGTCGATCAGCCACAGCTCGGGCGGGTCGCCGCCGACGCCGAGGCCGATGGCCAGGCCGTCCACGACATTGTCCACCTGGTCGAGGATCCCGGGGTTCAGCTGTTCCGCGCCGACCGCCTCGAGCACCTGGTGGGGAGCGGCCGACACCACGTGCACCAGCAGGTACAAGGCCGACAGGGCGAAGGCACCTGCGACCATCAGCACCGCGCCCACACCCAGGTAGTCCCACAGCGGCGAGTCGGTGAACCCGTCGCCGCTGGCCCACGACCAGAAGCGGGCCGCGCCCGCCAGCGCCAGCAGCACCAGCGAGGCGTTGAACAGCGCGGTCATCATGGTGCCCACCACGAACCAGATCGGCGCACGCGCCCGCGCCCACGCGCGCCGGGTGTCCAGGTCGCGGATGCGATCGGGAACCGTGGAGCTCACCAGCCCATTGTCGCACCGTCTCCGATCGCTGCGACCACGACGGGTCACGGCCCCCGGGGCCATTCACCGAACGGGACCGTCCTCAGGCTCCGAGAGGGGCCCAGAGCCTGACCTCGGTGCCTCGGCCGGGGTGGCTGTCGACCTCAGCACGGCCGCCGACAGCGTCCAGTCGGCCGCGGATCGAGTGAGTGATGCCCGTCCCCTCGGCGGTGACGTCCGGATCGAAGCCGGCACCGTCGTCCTTCACCGAGCAGAACACCCCGTCGGTCCCGCCGGGGCTGTCACCAGGCTCGGCGTACACCGTCGCCCGTCCGGCCCGACCGTGGCGGCCCGCGTTGGCCAGGGCCTCGCCAACCGCTCCCGCGAGGGCGTCGACCACGTCCGAGCCGGGCTCGGGCAGGTCGTCGGCCAGCACCACGTCGGCCCGTCCGCCGTAGCGGTCCTCGAACCGGGCGGCCGCGGCTCGCAGCGCGGGACCCAGACCGGCCGAGGCTTCGCGGCGTCCGGCCAGGAAGTCGCGTAGGTCGCGCTCCTGCTCGTGGGCGAGGCGGGCCAGGTCCGGGTCGTCGGTCCGGCGCTGCACGACCGCGAGGGTCTGGAGCACCCCGTCGTGGAGGGTGGCCGCCACCTCCGCTCGGGCTCGCGCCAGCGCGACCTCCCGCTCGGCCCGGCGCAGGCGGGCGGCGGCGAAGCCCGCGGCACCGCCGGCGAGCGCGTAGAGGACGACGGTCGACAGGGCCGAGAGCGTCCGGGCGTCGGTCCACGGCCCGCCGGCGACCAGATCGCCGGCCAGGCGGGCGAGGCCGACCACGATCCCGGCGGCGGCACCCCCGACGGCGCCGAAGGCGATTCCCGCGGACAAGATGCCGGCGAGGGGCCAGGCCGAGCCAAGCGACTGCGAGTGCCCGTCGGCGTAGGCGATGGGGTCGGCGAGCGACAGCGCGATGGCCACCACCACCTCGGTGCTCACCACCACCGGGCGCAGCAGGCGGTCCGGGTCCGCCCGCAGCAGCAGCGTGTCGGCCACCGTCACCGCCAGCGCGGCAGCGACGAGCACGAGGGCGACGCCGGGGCGCTCCAGCTCGTCCCGGTCGACCACCACCACGGTGGCCATCCAGGCCCACGCCGCCCACCGGTACGCGACGACGCCGGTCAGCATCCCCCGCGTGAGCGACGACGCCTCGTTCACGGCGTCATGCCGGGCGGCAGCTTCACGACAGCGGCGATGCCCGGGTCCCTTCCGGTCCGAGATCCCGTCGCCGCGTCTGGACGTCATGCCGCCGCCTGGACACCATTGGACCAATGCCGTGGGGCACCGCGGTGAGGCGCACCGAGCGATGGTACCGGAGGCCTCTCTCGCGGCTCACCCAGACGACGCCGCCAGCCCCGACAAACCCGAGGCTTCATCGGCGCGACGGGAGCGTGACGGCTAGTCGGCCGTGACGAGCTCCACGGTGGGGAAGTAGGTGGCGTAGCGGGCCCGGTCGCGGGTCAGAAGGGCGTGCCCGGCGACGGCGGCATGGGCGCCGATGTAGAAGTCCGGAAGGGGTGATCGGCGGGCACCGCCGCGTCGCCGGTAGATCACGAAGCTCTGACCGGCGAGGAATCCGGCTCGCCAGGGCAGGGGCTCGCGCCGATACGAGGCCGGTAGCGCGTCCTCGAGCGCCTCGATGTGAGTGAAGGCGGCGGCGACCTCTGCGTAGATGATCGGGTTGATGACGAGCATGCCCAGGTCAGCACAGCTCGCCAGTGCCAGAGAGGAGCGTTCGAACCAGTCAGGATCCTCGGTGAGGACGTCGATGATCACATTGCTGTCGACCAGCGTGGACGGCACGGGCTCAGTCGCCGCGGGTGAGGGCCATGATCTCATCGGTGGTCATCGCCCGCTCGGCCCGACCCCGCATGTGGTCGATGAGGGCTCGCCCGCGTCCTCCGTCCGGCGCCGCCACGATGCGGACACCGTCGCCGTCGACCACGAAGTCGACCTCGGTCTCGGGAAGCAACCCCAACTCCTCCCGGATGTCGATCGGGATGGTGACCTGTCCCTTCGAGGTGATGCGCATCGACCTATCCTACTCCAACCGGTCTTACTCTTACTGGCGGTGGCGACGTCAGGCCGCCGCCCGGACGCCGGCGAGGAGGTGGTGGGCGGCTTCGCCCAGGCGGATGGCGGCGGTGGCGTGGGGGAGCGGGTCGAGGCTGGCGATGGCCGAGGTGGCGTACGCACCGGCGGTGGCCAGCGAGTCGGCGACTGCGTCGTTGGCCCGAACGAGGGCACGGGCCTCGTCGAGCGGGCCGGCCTCGAGCGGGCCGCCGAGCAGCTCCTCGAGGCCGTCGGCCTCGCCCGATGACAGGGTGCGGATGACCGGGAGCGTGTAGACGCCTTCGACCAGGTCGTGGCCGGATGGCTTGCCGAGCTGCTCGTCGGTGGCGGTGACGTCGAGGATGTCGTCCACGATCTGGAAGGCCATGCCGAAGCGCAGGCCGAATTCGGTGAGGGCGTCGATCTCGGGTCGGGGTAGGCCTCCCACGATGGCACCGATGCGACACGCCGAGGCGAAGAGCGACGCGGTCTTGCCCTCGATCGAGGACAGATAGGCCGCCTCGGTGCGGCCCACGTTGTAGGTGTCGCGCAGCTCGCGCACCTGGCCCTCGCACAGGCGGCCGATGGTGGCGGCGAGCAGGCCGGCCACCTCGGTGCCGAGCGACGCCGCGATCTCCGATGCCCTGGCCAGCAGGAAGTCGCCGGCGAGGATGGCCTGGAGGTTGCCCCACCTGGCGTTGACGCTCTCGACGTTGCGGCGGGTGGTGGCCTCGTCCATCACGTCGTCGTGGTACAGCGACCCCAGGTGAACCAGCTCGACCGACACGGCACCCATCACCACATCGTCGGACACGGTCATGGCGGTGGCGTCGGCCGCGCTGCCGCCACCCGCGGTGGCAGCAGCGAGGGCGAACGCCGGACGGACCCGCTTGCCGCCGGCGGTGATCAGGTGACTGGCGACCTCGGTGAGAAACGGGTCGTCGGACACCACCGACGACCGGAGCGCCGCTTCGACCCGTGCCAGGCCGGCTTCCATGCCGGGGATAGCGAGCAGCGGATTGGCGGCGGCCACGAGCAGAGCGTACGCGGCACGGTCGAGATCGCCCCAACCCTCACCATGCCCGACCGGGCAGCGCACTGCGATGCCGCGCCACGGCCTCGATGCCGTGGCCGACGGCGCCGCTGGCGACGGGGAGCCGAAACAAAGGCCTCCAGAGGAAGCTCCGAACGACCGACGTGCGGAGGGGGAGTCCACCGGTAGACTCTCGGTACGTAACCCCTGTGGTAGGGAGGCAGTTCTCTTGTTCGAACGGTTCACCGATCGAGCCCGTCGAGTCGTCGTGTTGGCCCAGGAAGAGGCGCGACTGCTCAACCACAACTACATCGGCACCGAGCACATCCTGCTCGGGCTGATCCACGAGGGCGAAGGTGTCGCGGCCAAGGCACTCGAGTCGCTCGGCATCTCCCTCGAGGCGGTGCGCAGCCAGGTCGAGGAGATCATCGGCCAGGGCGGCTCGTCGCCCAGCGGCCACATCCCCTTCACCCCACGCGCCAAGAAGGTGCTCGAGCTGTCCCTCCGCGAGGCGCTCCAGCTCGGCCACAACTACATCGGCACCGAGCACATCCTGCTCGGCCTCATCCGTGAGGGCGAGGGCGTCGCCGCCCAGGTGCTCGTGAAGCTCGGCGCCGACCTGTCCCGTGTCCGCCAGCAGGTCATCCAGCTGCTCTCGGGCTACTCGGGCCCCGGCGGCCAGGAGAAGGCCGGCGCCACCACCGGCAGCGGCAGCGAGGCCGGCGGCCAGTCCGGCTCGCTCGTGCTCGACCAGTTCGGCCGCAACCTCACCCAGCTCGCCCGCGACAAGAAGCTCGACCCGGTCATCGGCCGCGCCCGCGAGACCGAGCGGGTCATGCAGGTGCTGTCGCGTCGCACCAAGAACAACCCGGTGCTCATCGGCGAGCCCGGGGTCGGCAAGACCGCCATCGTCGAGGGCCTGGCCCAGGCGATCGCCGCCGACTCGGTGCCCGAGACCCTCACCGGCAAGCAGCTCTACACCCTCGACCTCGGTGCCCTCGTCGCTGGGTCGCGCTACCGGGGCGACTTCGAAGAGCGGCTCAAGAAGGTGCTCAAGGAGATCCGCACCCGTGGCGACATCATCTTGTTCATCGACGAGCTCCACACCCTGGTGGGCGCCGGTGCCGCCGAGGGCGCCATCGATGCGGCGTCGATCCTCAAGCCGATGCTGGCCCGGGGCGAGCTGCAGACCATCGGGGCCACCACCCTCGACGAGTACCGAAAGCACCTCGAGAAGGACGCGGCCCTCGAGCGCCGCTTCCAGCCCATCAAGGTGGAAGAGCCCACCGTGGCCCACACCATCGAGATCCTGAAGGGCCTCCGCGACCGCTACGAGACCCATCACCGGGTCACGATCACCGATCAGGCGCTCGTGGCCTCGGCCAACCTGGCCGATCGCTACATCTCCGACCGTCACCTGCCCGACAAGGCCATCGACCTCATCGACGAAGCCGGCGCCCGCCTGCGCATCAAGCGCATGGAGACCCCGGCCGACTTCAAGGAGCTCGAGAACCAGATCGCGCAGGTCGTGTTCGAGAAGAAGGAGGCCGTCGAGGCCCAGAACTTCGAGCAGGCGGGCCAACTCCGCGATCGTGAGAAGGAGCTCCTCGGCCAGCGCGAGGACAAAGAGGTCGAGATGAAGGCCTCGGGGGTCGACCTCTTCGACGAGGTCGACGAAGAGGCCATCGCCGAGGTTCTCTCCATCTGGACCGGCATCCCCGTCTACAAGCTCACCGAGGCCGAGACGGCCAAGCTCCTGCGCATGGAAGACGAGCTGCACAAGCGGGTCGTCGGCCAGGAGTCGGCCATCAAGGCGGTGTCGCAGGCCATCCGCCGCACCCGTGCCGGCCTCAAGGACCCCAAGCGCCCCAGCGGCTCGTTCATCTTCCTCGGCCCCTCGGGTGTCGGCAAGACCGAGCTCGCCAAGACGCTCGCCGAGTTCCTGTTCGGTGACGAACAGTCGCTCATCCAGCTCGACATGTCCGAGTACATGGAGAAGCACACGGTCAGCCGCCTGGTGGGCTCGCCCCCGGGCTACGTGGGCTACGAAGAGGGTGGCCAGCTCACCGAGGCCGTTCGCCGCAAGCCCTTCTCGGTGGTGCTGTTCGACGAGATCGAAAAGGCCCACCCCGACGTGTTCAACACGCTCCTGCAGATCCTGGAGGAGGGCCGCCTCACCGACTCGCAGGGTCGCTCGGTCGATTTCCGCAACACCGTGTTGATCATGACCTCGAACCTCGGCACCGCCGACCTGCGCAAGGCCAACGTCGGCTTCGGCACCAACGACGGCGCCGTCACCTACGAGCGCATGAAGGAAAAGGTCAACGACGCCCTCAAGGCGCACTTCCGGCCCGAGTTCCTCAACCGCATCGACGACACGATCGTGTTCCACGAGCTGTCGAAGGACGAGGTGATCCAGATCGTCGACCTGATGATCAAGCGCCTCACCGTCCAGCTGCAGGGCCAGGGCCTCGGCCTCGAGCTCACCGATGCGGCCAAGATCAAGCTCGCCGACGACGGCTACGACCCCACCATGGGGGCCCGTCCGCTGCGTCGGGCCATCCAGCGCCTGGTCGAGGACCCGATGTCCGAGCGCCTGCTCTGGAAGGAGTTCCGCGCCGGTCAGATCATCCTGGTCGACGCCGAGGTCGACCCCGAGTCGCCCAAGGGCGAGACGGTCATCACCTTCACCCCGCGCGATGGCTTCGAGCCGCCCAGCCTCGAGATGGCCGAAGCGGCCGATGGCGCCGGTCCCGCCGTCGAGTAGCACGGCACCCTGCCCCACCCGACGTTCCCCGAACTCGACGCAATAGCTGTCGGAATCCGACAGCTATTGTGTCGAGTTCGCGTCTTCCTGGCCGTGGCGGCGCTGATCGCGGTGCTCGCCGGCTGTCAGGTCGACGCCCAGGTCGACGTCACCATGGCCGAGGACGGCTCGGGCGAGGTCGTCGTCACGGTCGTTCTCGACGAGGACGCCGCCGCGCGTGTGCCCGCGCTGGCCGACGACCTGCGGGTGGCCGACCTCGAGGCCACCGGCTGGGAGGTCGCCGGCCCGTCCGACACCGACGACGGCGGGGTCGAGCTCACGGCCGCCAAGCCCTTCGCCAACGCCGAGCAGGGCCGAGCGGTGCTGCGCGAGGTCGGCGGACGCGGGGGGGTGTTGCGGGGCCTCACCCTGGCGCGCGACCACGCGTTCGGCGAGACCACCTGGGCCTTCGCCGGCCGGCTGGACTTCTCGAGCGGCCTCGCCACCTTCAGTGACGCCGACCTCGACGCGGTGCTCGGCGCCGAGGCTTTCGGCCAGGATCAGGCCGCCCTCGAGGACCAACTCGGTGAGCCCCTGTCGGATACCATGAGTATCTCGATCACGGCCCAGCTGCCCCCGGGTGGCTTCGACAGCAACGGCGAGCAAGACGGGACGGCGCCCCGGGCCTCGTGGCGCGCCGACCTCGGCGACGAGCCCGTGGCCATGGAAGCCAGCTCCAGCGAGCGTGACACCAGGGCGCTCGCCTTCGCAGCCGGTGCCCTCGCCGCGGCGGTGCTGCTGGTCGTGCTCCTGCTCGTTCGCGTGATCCGGGGCCGTCGCCGCCGTCGTCGAGAGCAGCGTGCCGCCAGCATTGCCAAACCCGGCCCATCGACCACGCACGCCGGCGACTGATCGCGCTGAGCGCGTGCCAACGGGGCCGCCGGCGGGGGGTCTCCGCGAACTTGTCAGTGGGTGGGCGTACGTTTGTTCGCATGAGCGGAGCGATGGCCCGAGCGGCCTGTGAGCGGAGCGGACAGGAGCGGGGAACATGGCCCGTGTGAAGACCGTGTTCCGGTGTGGCGAGTGCGGCGGCGAGTCGCCGCGATGGCTGGGGCGCTGCCCGGCGTGCGAGGCGTGGAACACACTTGTGGAAGAGCTCCACCAGCCGGTCGCTGCATCGGCCGTCGTTGTGGCCGGCGGCCGGTCGGGAGCGGGCCCGATGCCCATCGACCAGGTGCCGGCCGACGAGTGGGTGGCGGTGTCGAGCGGCATCGACGAGCTCGACCGGGTGCTCGGCGGGGGACTCGTGCCGGGTTCGGTCACCCTGCTCGGGGGCGAGCCGGGCATCGGCAAGTCCACGCTGCTCCTCCAGGCGGCGGGCGAGCGGGCTGCGGCGGGCGACCGGGTGCTCTACGTGTCGGCCGAGGAGTCCCGCCAGCAGGTCCGACTGCGGGCCGGGCGGCTGGGTGCCCTCGACCCCAACCTCTGGCTGGTGTCCGAGACCAGCCTGCCCGTGGTGCTGGGCGACCTCGCCGAGGTCGACCCCGCGCTCGTCGTCATCGACTCGGTCCAGGCGCTCGCCGACCCGCAGCTGTCGTCGGCGCCCGGATCGGTGGGTCAGGTGCGCCACGTGGCGGCCCGGTTCGTCGCCGAGGCCAAGCGGACCGGCGTCGCGGTGGTGCTGGTCGGCCACGTCACCAAGGACGGCACGTTGGCCGGGCCACGGGTTCTCGAGCACGTGGTCGACACGGTCTGCACCTTCGAGGGTGAGCGTCACCACGCCCTGCGCATGCTGCGGGCGGTGAAGCACCGTTTCGGGCCAACCCACGAGTTGGGCCTGTTCCAGATGACCGACGGCGGGCTGTTGGGTGTTCCCGACCCGAGTGGCCTCTTCCTGTCCGACCGACGCCGCGGTGTGCCCGGCTCGGTGGTCGTGCCCACCCTCGACGGTCACCGGCCTCTGCTGGTCGAGATCCAGGCGCTCGTGACGGGCTCCGACCTCGGCAACCCCCGGCGCTCGGCCCAGGGGGTCGACGGCGGTCGGCTCAACATGGTGCTGGCGGTGCTCGAGGAGCGGGCGGGCGTCGTCATGGGCCGGTCCGACGTCTACGCGCTCGCCGCCGGGGGCCTGCGGGTCGTCGAGCCCGGAGCCGACCTCGCCCTGGCGCTGGCCGTGGTGTCGTCGGCCACCGACACGCCGATGGCCGACGACCTGGTGGTCTGCGCCGAGCTGGGGCTCGGCGGCGAGCTGCGGCAGGTTGCCCGGCTGGACCGGCGCCTCGCCGAGGCCGCCCGTCTGGGTTTCGGGCGCGCCCTCGTCGCCCCGGACGGACCCGAGCCGCCGCCGGGCATCCAGACCATCCCCGCCGCCACGCTGGCCGACGCAGTACGCCTCACCCACGGCGGCGGGCTCAGCCGACCACTCATTGCCGCCGTCTGACCGCGGTCGGGGCAACTAGTCTGAGGGTGTGGCGCAGCCAAGCGAAGCGCTGAGGGCCGCCCTGGGGGCTTCCGCCCCCGGTCGACCGTTGCGCGAGGGCCTCGACCGCATCCTCCTGTCGGGCATGGGTGCGCTCATCGTCGTCGGCGACGGCCCCGAGGTGCTCAACGTCTGCTCGGGCGGCTTCCTGCTCGATGCCGCCTTCACCCCGCAGCGCCTCTCCGAACTGGCGAAGATGGACGGTGCCATCATCCTGGCGTCCGACGCCAGCCGCATCGCCCGGGCCAACGTGCACCTCGTCCCCAACCCCAACGTGCCCACGTCCGAGACCGGTACCCGGCACCGTACCGCCGAGCGCGTGGCCCGGTCGATCAACGTCCCGGTGATATCGGTCTCCGAGCGCATGGCGGTCATCGCCGTGTACGTGGGCAACGAGAAGCACCCCCTCGAGCCCATCCCGAGACTCCTCGACCGGTCGAACCAGGCCCTGCAGACCCTCGAGCGCTATCGCACTCGCCTCGACACGGTGTCGAGGTCGCTCTCGGCGCTCGAGGTCGAAGACCTGGTCACGCTCCGCGACGTGGTCAGCGTGATTCAGCGGGCCGAGATGGTGCGCCGTATCGCCGACGAGATCGACAGCCACATCGTCGAGCTGGGCGATGACGGCCGCCTCGTCCGCCTCCAGCTCGAGGAGCTGTACTCGGGGGTCGAGAGCGACCTCCGACTGGCCGTCCACGACTACTTCTTCGCCCACGACGGCTACCGCCTGCCGGATGCGCTCGACGCCCTGGCCGAGCTGACCACCGAAGCCCTGCTCGACAAAAAGGG